>Ga0163109_10004140_pt1 | contig 11054 bp, 13 predicted proteins | sample CRUFie1St13metaG_FD_108704 | JGI IMG/M metagenome (GOLD analysis project Ga0163109, IMG submission 108704) | Marine microbial communities from the Costa Rica Dome - CRUD Field 142mm St13 metaG | ecosystem: Environmental > Aquatic > Marine > Oceanic > Photic zone | place: Costa Rica: the Eastern... | reverse complement strand
GTGGAGCAATCGAAGTGTGGGGAGATGGCCTACAAACTCGTTCCTTCCTGTTCATTGATGAATGCATTGAGGCAACTAGAAGATTGATGGATAGTGACTTTATGGGTCCTGTCAACATTGGTTCTGAGGAGATGGTGACTATCAATGAACTTGTAAAAACTGCTGCCAAAGTTTCTGGTAAGAAAGTTAAAAAAATTCATAAACTTGATGCACCTTTGGGTGTCCGTGGTCGTAACTCTAACAATGATTTGATTCGTGAAAAACTTGATTGGGATTACTCTCAGACTTTGGAAGAAGGTATTCGCATTACCTACAATTGGATAGAATCTCAAATTGATAGTTCTGAACCATATGTTCCATTTCATCATTCAGTATGAGTAAATTAGGACCCTATGCATCTTATGATGCTGAAACAGGATATGCGACATGGGATCACCCCACAGCAGAATATGTTGGCATTTTTGAACGACTTAATGTTAATATCAACGGAATTATACACGTTGGAATGTGGGATTTTGTAGAACATGATTGTTATACAAAATTAGTTGGCACAAATGTTATTGGTGTAGAAGCAAATAAATTTGTTTATGAAACCATGTCTAAACCAGTTGCTGATAGGTGTGGATATAAGTCTTTTAATGAGGTTGTATTCAGTGAAGATGGACTAGAAAAACAATTTTACCTTGCCAATGATTGTTCTAGTCTCTCTCCTATTGGAGGACGATCAGTTAATGTAAAAACTAAGAAGTTATCTACGATCATTGAAGAAAACAACATTGATATGAATCAATACGATTTTCTTAATATTGATGCTGAAGGTGCAGAACTTGAGATTCTGAAAGGATTTGAAAATTATCTTAAGTATATCAATGTTATTGACTTAGAAACATCCTATAATGATCGCAGTAACACTGGAGCATCTCATGATGTCATTGTTGATTGGTTAAGGGACAGAAATTTCACTCTTACTGAGATGTCTGACTCATATGAATACGAACAATGGGGAGATTCTGTCTTTGTTCGTAATGATAGAGACCTTTCACCATTTGATAAAACAAAGTATTTACTAAAATGAAAAGAAAACTGAACTTGGTGGGTAACACTTTTACTCACTTGACGAATGGAAACAAAGGATATTCTGTTCATGGTAAAGAAAGCAAGTATATCGAGTGGGTCACTGATGGTGGTGATGCCACTTTTTACATTGACAACACTATTAATGATGGAGTCAATGATGGAAGGAAAGGTTCTAAGTATCTCTGGCTTCTTGAGTCAAAATACATCCGGCAAGGACTTGTAGAGAGTATTATCGATAATCAACAACTTGTTGAGGACACTTACGACACCATTTTTACTCATGATCAAAGACTTCTTGCCTTAGGCGACAAGTATAAATGGGTGCCTGCACAAGGATTTTGGATTAAAGAACCTAAAATTTATGAGAAATCTAAGATGATTTCTATGATTTCCTCCAATAAAAGGATGTGTGAAGGTCATGTAACTAGACTTGATTGGGTTGATCGCATTGGTGATCAGGTTGATCTTTACGGTCGTGGATTCAATGAGATTGTTGATAAAGAGGAGGGGTTATGTGATTATAGATTCTCTGTTGCGATTGAAAATGGTCAATATAAAACATATTTCACTGAAAAAATCTTAGATTGTTTTGCGACAGGAACTATTCCTGTTTATCTTGGTGCTCCTGACATCGGTGATCACTTCAATACTGACGGAATTATTACTCTAAGTGATGAATTTGAAGTATCTGAAGAGATTTACGAAATTAAAATGGATGCGATTCAAGATAATCTTGAACGTGCAAAAAAAATGGAAGTCTTAGAAGACTTTATCTGGGAGAATTATTTTCAATGAAACCTTGCCTAATTAAACAACCTGCAGGTATTGGTGATATTTTCTTTTGTCAGAAAATTGCTAGGGTGATGATGCAAAATCGTTATCAAGTCATCTGGCCATTGAGACCTGACATTCATTGGATTAAAGATTACATTAAGGACATTTATTTTCCTACTATTGATGATGATTTTTTAGGTAAAGATGTCTATGAAAGAGGTGCTGGTGCTGTAATTAATGAGAATGGTGCCTTCATCAGCACTGCAACTGCTGATATGACTCACAATGATGGCAAGATTATGAGTTCAAAATACTCGATGTTAGGTCTTGATCACTCTGATTGGAAAGATTATTTCAAGTTTGAACGTAACTTTGATAAAGAGGATGATCTATACTATAATGTTCTTGATCTTAAAGATGATTCTGAGTTTGTATTCATAAACAATCTTTATAATACAGACATTAGAGATTGCGAACTCTTATCACCTGAAAACTACGATTTACCTGTAGTTGAACTTAAAATTATGGATGGATTTACTCTCTTTGATTGGTGTAAAGTCCTTGAAAAGGCAAAAAGTGTCTTCACTATTAACACATCAATTAATTATCTTATTGATGTGCTTGATACATCATATGAAAAATATGTAATTATTGCTCATAGTGAGCAAAATAAGAGAGAAATTGATTACCTTTTTAGTACACCACATGAAATGATATGCAAGTAGTAGAGTATCGGGGTGATGTTTACCCTCAATTTCAAACTGTTGGTAATGCATCACAGTTTGCAATTCCTTTTGCCAAGCATGTTTGCAATGGTAAAGGATATGACATTGGATGCATGAAACCAGAATGGGCATTTCCGGGTGCTACACCTATTGACCTTGATTTCAATGATCCTTGGCACGCTGATAACCTTCCACCATTCCCTGTTGACTATATTTTCTCCAGTCATTGTCTAGAACATGTGCCAGATTGGGTGGAAACTATGAATTATTGGTATAAATGTTTGAAAGGTGGTGGTGTGTTGTTCTTATATCTCCCTGACTACAGTCAACAATACTGGAGACCCTGGAACAATCGTAAACATAAGCACTCATTTAAACCTGAAATTCTTCGTGATTACATGATTGATAAAGGGTTTAAAAACGTTTTTGTGTCTGGCATTGATCTAAACAATTCATTCATGGTCATGGGGGAAAAATGAAAAAAATTGTAATCTCAACTTGGTGTACAGATGACTATGCTCCTCTTTTGGGGATTGAAAAACTTACAAATTCAATTAAGTATTTTCATCCAGAAGTAGATCATTTTATTGTAGATACTGAGATGACTGAAAAAATTCGTAAGAATTATTCTTGGATGAAACCTGTATGGATGATGGCACCAACTTGTATGCCACTCATTGATGATTATGATATGGTTATTCATTTAGATGCCGATGCTGTTGTTACTGGACCTCTTGATGAGATGTTTAATAGCACCGCTGATGTAATTGGAGTTAGAAATAATACAAGTAAAAATACTGCAGGAGCTCATAGAGGAATAACAATTCCGCACAGTCCTCCTTTTGGTAATGGTAATCCAATTCCAATGCAACAATTTATTAATGCTGGAATGGTGGGTGTAAATAAAAAAGAATTTTGGTATGACTGGCATAATTTAAATGAACAGATTGCTAAAACTGGAATGAGTGACGAGCAAGATACTCTTAATAATCTTTTTCATTGGAAAAAGTATAACTCAGAGGTTATTGATCTGATGGGAACAGGAGTTTCTTATGGACTTTGTAATGCCTGGGGAACGGGAAATAATCATTGGGAAAGTTGGTCGCAAATTTACGTGAAATGTGATAGACTATACCTTGATGATCCTGTAACCGGAGAAGCAATGTGTATTAAGGTAATGCATCAAGCAGGTGGTGGTGCTGCCATAGAACATAATAAATCATTGGGATTTAGAAATTGGTTGTCATCGGTTGTGTCTAATGAAGTCAATGAATACTTGAATGAGGTTCAAAATGGTTGATATTGAATCACTTTTAGAGGGTGTAAAACCTCGTTACTTTGCTAATAGTGAGTGGAAACCAGGTAATCCAGTATACTATTCTGGTCCTTATTGGGACAACCAGGAGTTAGGAGCAGCTGTCAATGGACTTCTCAATGGTAAGTGGTTGGCATCTGGTGAGAAAGTATATGAGTTTGAGAAAAAGTTCTCTAAGCAATTCAACAAGGGATATTCTTTGATGGTGAACTCTGGTAGTTCTGCTAATCTTGTTATGATTGCCGCACTTAAAAAACGATTTGGTTGGCAAGATGGTGATGAAATCATCGTGTCATGTGTTGGTTTTCCTACCACCATTGCACCTATTGTTCAGAACGGTTTAAAACCAGTATTCGTTGATATTAATTTCTCTGACCTGAACTGGAACCTGGAAGAGATTGAAGAAAAGATCTCTACGAAGACTCGTGGCATCTTCTCCTCACCTGTTCTTGGTAATCCATACGATGTAGATGAGATTCTGGACATCTGTGATCGCAATAAGATCATGTTGATTTCTGACAATTGCGATAGTCTTGGTAGCAAGTGGAATGGTCGTTTCCTTACTGACCACTCTATCGCTGCATCTTGTTCTTTCTACCCTGCTCATCACATCTGTACTGGTGAGGGTGGTATGATCTCCTCTGATGATGAGGAACTTATTAATATTGCCCGTAGTTTGGCATGGTGGGGACGTGATTGCTACTGTGTTGGTACACAGAATCTCCTTGCCTGTGGAACATGTGGTAAGAGATTTGATAAGTGGATTGAAAATTACGATGGTATTATTGACCACAAGTATGTGTACTCTCAGATGGGTTATAATCTGAAGCCCATGGATTTCCAGGGTGCTATCGGGACTGTTCAGTTGACTAAACAGGATGAGATTCATCGTCTGCGTCGTAAGAACAAGGTTCTGATGCAGAAGATCTTTGAACGTATTCCTGGTGTCCGTAGTGTGAATGAACTGCCTAAAGCAGAGACCAGTTGGTTTGGTGTCCCTATCATCTGTGATAGTGTAGAAACTAAGACTAAACTGACTAAGCACTTGGAAGATAATAAGGTTCAGACTCGTAACTACTTTGCTGGTAACATTCTGATGCACCCTGGTTATCGTCACCTTGATTATTATCGAAACTATCCAAATGCATGTAAGGTGCTTGATTTGGTGTTCTTTGTTGGTTGTTCTCCCACGATTACTGAGGAGATGATTGATTATGTTGGAACTGTAGTTGATTCTTTTGAGAAATGAGAGTTGCAGATTATGTAATCGATCAGATTTACAAGGCAGGTTGTGAACATATCTTCCTTGTAACTGGTGGTGGTGCCATGCATCTTAACGATGCTGTTGCAGCACATGGTAAAATCAAACCTGTGTGTAATCATCATGAACAAGCATCTGCCATGGCTGCTGTAGCATATGCCAAATACAATAATAGTCTGGCAGCAGTTAATGTAACCACGGGATGTGGTGGTACGAATGCTATTACAGGACTCTTAGATGCATGGCAGGATAGTGTTCCTGTCATCTTTGTGTCTGGCAATGTCAATAGACCTCACATGGCACCAGAGGGAAGTAGAAATCTTGGTGTACAGGAAGCAAACATCATTGATATTGTGAAACCAATCACAAAGTATGCAAAGGTCGTTACTGATTCCCAGGATATTGATGAGGTAATGAAAGATGCAATTCGGATTGCTACTCACGGTCGTCCTGGTCCTGTATGGATTGACATTCCTATGGATGTGCAGGGGGCTCAGTTTACTACCATAGAAGAACTTATATGGAAGTCTGAACGTCCACTGATTCTTGCTGGTAATGGTATCAATTGTGCTGATGCAAGAAAAGAATTTGTTGACTTTGTTCAGCATACAAACATTCCTGTGGTCACCACATATAATGCAGTTGATATATTTCCGTCTTGTTATGATAATTTTGTAGGTAGAGTAGGAATTAAAGGTACAAGAGCTGGTAATTTTGCTATGCAAAATTGTGATCTATTGCTTGTTATTGGTTCTCGTCTTCCTGTTCCTGTCACTGGATATAATTATAAAACATTTGCTAGAGATGCAACAGTTGTTGTAGTTGATATTGACAAAGATGAACACTCCAAGAATACAGTTGAGATCGATTGGTTTATTCACCGAGATGTAAAAGATTTTCTCATACTTAATAATTTTGATCGTCCAAAGTATGGTTGGAATAAAACATGTGCTAGATGGAGAGATCAATGGCCTGTTTGTCCTAATGAAAATTTATCAAAAAAGGTAGATCTTTACTATTTCATGAAGGTTCTGAACGATAGTAAACGCAACAATGACGTTGTAATTTCAGATGCAGGTTCAGCATTTTATGTGTGTTCTCAGGCAACTGAGATCAAATCTAATCAAAGATATATCACCTCTAGTTCCCAAGCAGAAATGGGATTTACAATTCCCGCATGTATTGGTGCAGCATTTGCCAAAAATGGTGATGTCATTGGAGTAACGGGTGATGGTTCTTTTATGATGAATCTACAAGAACTTCAAACTATCAAACACTACAATCTTCCTATTAAGTTGTTTGTGTGGAATAATGATGGATATCTTTCCATTCGCACCACACAGAAGAAATTCTTTGAAGGTAGAGAGATTGGTACAGATGCAGAAAGTGGTGTATCTCTTCCAAACATTCGTAAGGTAGTTGAAAGTTTTGGAATCGAATATGCTATTGCTGATGCTGATGGACTAAAGGGTGCCATCAAATATACTTTAGACTATGATGGACCTATTGTTTGTGAAGTATTTTGTGAGAGATGGCAAGAGGTCGTACCTACGATGCAAGGTAGAAAAAACCCAGACGGAACCATTAGCGCACCACCCCTTGAAGATATGTACCCTTTCTTGTCGAGAAAGGAATTTTATGATAACATGATTGTTAAACCCTTAGACTAATATGCCTGCCGATAACAAAGATAAGGTAACTATTCTAAAGTTACGCAAACAAAAACAGAACAATGTGAAGACTGTTGGTGTTACTGCCTATGATTATCCTCAGGCTTTAATGGCAGATAATGCTGGTGTTGATTGGATTTTGGTTGGTGATTCTCTTGGTATGACCACTCTGGGATACAAAAGCACTATCCCTGTGACCATGGATGATATGTTGCGGTCTGCTAAAGCAGTAGCACGAGGTGCAACCCGTGCATTTACTGTAGGTGACCTACCATATATGTCCTACCAGGTCTCTAATGAAGAGGCAGTAAGAAATGCTGGTGATTTTATTCAAGCTGGTATGGATGCTGTCAAGGTCGAGGGTTGTATGGTAGAAAGGGTTAAGGCAATCTGTGATGCAGGTATCATGGTAATGAGCCATCTTGGACTGACTCCACATACTAGGGCAAAACTGGGTGGATATCGTGTTCAAGGAAAGACTGCAGATCAGGCAAAGGTAATTCTTGACCAGGCGTTGCGTCTGCAGGATGCTGGATGCACGTTCCTTCTACTTGAAGGTATGCCTAGGGAGTCCGCTGAAATGATTGCCACCAATCTTCAAATACCTGTGTATGGCATTGGTGCTGGAGATAAAGTTGATGGTCAATTGGTTATCATGCACGACTTAGTTGGACTCTTCTGGGAGTTCAAATCTAAGTTTGTAAAGAGGTATTGTGAGGCAGGTCAGATGATCCAATCTGCTTTAACTGAATATGTGAATGAAGTTCGTGATCTTCAGTTCCCATCACAAGATAACTTCTATGAGATCAAGGACGAAGAACTTGAGAAACTGTTGGGTCAAGGTGCGGGATGGAAACATGACAAATAAAAAGATTTTATTTACTGGTGGTAATGGTTTTATTGGACGACAAATCATTCCATTTATTCAAGAGGCAGGATATGAAGTAGTTCGACCTAAATCAACTCAGGTTCGTCTTGAGGTTGATAATGAAGTTGCTACACTGTTCAATAATGGTCAGCACTATGATGCCATCATTCATGCTGCTATCGTTGGTGGTCGTAGAGACCATGATGATGACAATCGGGTTCTACGTACAAATCTCAACATGTTTGAGACATTGTTTAAATATGTTGACCAGACAGATATGTTTATCAATCTGGATAGTGGTGCATCATATGGCCGTCCTGCTGCTGTTGAGGAACCATCACCAGATGACTTTGGTAAAGTAATCCCAGATGACCCATATGGGTTCTCAAAATATATTATTACAAAACGAGTTCTTGGTGATCCAAGGGGTGTAAACCTTCGCATCTTTGGATGCTTTGGTCATCATGAGGAGAATACTCGATTCTTTAGTACAAACATCAATAAGTACATCAATAAAGAACCAATTCAATTGATTAAAGATAGGAAGATGGATTTCATTTTTGCTGATGATCTATATAAAATCATTCAGTATTATCTTGATGGTAATGATGGACCAAGAGATATAAACTGTGTGTATAATCGTAAGTATATGCTCAGTGATATTGCTGAGATTATCAATCATTTAGGTCCCTACAAAGTTGAAATTCAATCTGAAGGACAATATCCCATGTTTCCATACATTGGAAAGGCAAATAATTTGCCTATTAAATACGATGGTTTAGCTAAAGGTATACAAAAAGTTTATGAAAAATATCTTTGTCAACGGAACTTTTGACATTCTACATCCGGGTCACGTTCAACTTCTTAACTATGCAAAGTCTCTTGGAGACACTCTTACAGTTGGCATAGATAGTGATCGGAGAGTAAAAGAAAATAAAGGATATGCTCGACCAGTTTATAATGTAGGTGACAGAGCATACATGCTTCAGAATCTTAAAGCTGTCGATTATGTTGTAATCTTTGATAGTGATGAAGAACTGGAGAGATGTATCAAAACTGTAAAACCTGATATAATGGTTGTAGGATCTGACTGGAAAGGAAAGTCAGTTATTGGGTCTATGTATTCTGCTGAGTTGAGGTTTTTTGATAGGATAGAAGAGTATGCAACAACAAAAACAATTCAAAGTATTATTAATCGGTGATAGTTGTACTGATGAATATGTGTATGGTGTATGTGAAAGGTTAAATCCTGAAGCACCTGTGCCTATTCTTAAGAAGACCAGAGTTGACACCCAGAGTGGTATGGTGCTAAATGTGCAACAAAATCTTCTAGCATTTAATATTCAGGTTACTCTTATTACACAAGGAAAGTTAATTGTTAAACGCAGATTTATTGATGAAAGATACAATCAACAAATACTTAGAGTTGATATTGAAGACAAGATAGAACCTTTTAAAGGCAATGTGCCAGATGAAGATTATGATGCACTTGTTATATCAGACTATGATAAAGGGTTCCTTACAACAGAAAAAATTTTTGAGTTGGTAAAATGGTTTAATGGACCAGTATTCATCGATAGTAAAAAAACTACTCTTCCAGTAAATGATGCATTCATCAAAATTAATGAAGATGAATATAACAAACTAAATGATAAGACTGGTAACTTAATCGTCACCAAAGGACCTAGAGGTGCTGATTATCAAGGTAAGAATTATCCAGGTGTTAGAGTTGGTGTCTTTGATGTTGTGGGTGCTGGTGATACATTTCTCTCGACTTTAGTTTATTTTTACTTGATCTATGGTAGAATAGAGGATGCAATTCCACACGCAAACAAAGCAGCAGCGATTGCTGTAACACACTTTGGAACCTATGTTTTATCTGAGAGGGATGTAAATGAGATACGTGGTTGATATTGATGGAACGATTTGCACACCAGGTCCCACAGATGAGATGAGGTATGAACAAGCAATGCCAATTCAGGATAGAATTGATAAAATAAATAAACTATACGATGAAGGTCATATCATTGTATATTTAACGGCCAGAGGTATGGGTCGATATGATAATATCGTAAACCTGGCAGTTAAAGAATTTTATGAATTTACAGAAATACAATTAAGTTTGTGGGGATGTAAATATCATCAACTGTTTCTTGGCAAACCTTCAGCAGATTACTACATAGATGATAAAGGAATCCACTCTGATGACTTCTTCACAAAATGATCCTATAAAATTTGTCCCAAAAGGTTGGGGTTATGAAAAATGGATCACTAATGGACCTTTGTATTGTGGAAAAATACTATGGTTTTTTAGGGGAAAGAAATGTTCTTGGCATTACCATGAAAAGAAAGATGAAGTGTTCTATGTTCACAGTGGTAAACTAGAAGTTTATTGGAGTTGGTACGATGATTTTGATAAAGCATATGTAAAAACACTAATTACCGGAGATAAGTTTCATGTTCCCGTGGGAATGAGACATAGAGTGATTGCATTAGAAGACACTGAAATGTTTGAGTTTTCTACAGAACATTTTGACGAAGATAGTAAGAGAATAGAGAAAGGGGACTGATGAAAGTTATAATTCCAATGTCAGGTATGAGTAGCAGGTTTGCTGCTGCTGGATATGACATCCCTAAGTATCTTATTGAAGTTGACGGAAAGAAGGTCATTGAACATATCGTTGACCTATATCCTAAAGATTCAGAATTCGTTTTTATTATTAATGAAAAACATGAACAAGAAACTGATGTTATACAGGTTTTGCAAGACCTGGTAGAGAATTCTGTCATCGTGACAGTCCCTTGCCATAAGTTAGGACCAGTTCATTCCGTACTGAAGGCATCAAAGTATATTGATGATGAGGAGCAAGTCATTGTCAACTACTGTGACTTCTCTATGAAGTGGAACTATGACAATTTTAAAGACTTTGTTGACGACACTCAGTGTGATGGATGCGTTGTGACCTACACAGGGTTTCATCCTCATATGCTGGGCAGTGACAACTATGCTTTTTGTAGACTTGCAGAAGGTAGCACAAGAATTTCTGAGATTAGAGAGAAGCAACCTTTCACCGACAACAAGATGTCAGAACACGCATCTACAGGAACTTATTATTTTAGGACTGGTAAGTTTGTTAAAGACTATTTCCAGAAATTAATTGATAAAGATGTCAATATTAATGGAGAATACTACGTCAGTTTAGTTCATAATCTGTTAATTCAAGATGGTTTATACAACACAATCTATGAGATTCCTCACATGCTTCAGTGGGGAACACCACTAGATCTGGACATGTATCGTCAATGGTCTAATTATTATAGAGATGCGATAAAGGAACAATTCAAACCAAATATTAATAACTGT
>Ga0163109_10004139_pt1 | contig 11055 bp, 12 predicted proteins | sample CRUFie1St13metaG_FD_108704 | JGI IMG/M metagenome (GOLD analysis project Ga0163109, IMG submission 108704) | Marine microbial communities from the Costa Rica Dome - CRUD Field 142mm St13 metaG | ecosystem: Environmental > Aquatic > Marine > Oceanic > Photic zone | place: Costa Rica: the Eastern... | reverse complement strand
GATTCCCATTTAGAGGTAAAGCAGATGTACTAAGCAACAAAGGTATTGTAGATATAAAAACAACAACAGACATAAAAGGTTTTCCATACTCAGCTAAAAAATACTCATACGATGTTCAATGTTATTTATATTGTCAGTTGTATAATAAGTCTTACGAGGATTTTACATTCTTGGTAATAGACAAAGGCAGTTTAGATATAGGTGTTTGGGAGTGTACAGAGGATTTTTATTTAGAGGGTAGAAGAAAAACAAAAGAGGCCTTAACACAATTTGAAAACTTTTTTATAAAAGGCCACGACTTAGACAACTACATTATAAAAGGTAAATTATGATAAATATATTAAATTTTCCTACAGAAAGAATGTTTAATATTTTACGATTAAATCAAAAAAAATACATAAAACATAAGCGTATAAAAAAGTTTGTTAAAAATGAAATACTAAATAAAGATATTTCTGAAAAAGAAAAATTTGATAGATATAATGAATTAAAACAAACAGATTTTTTTTGTGATAAAATACATATAGACATAAGAGAAAGTTCTCCTCAATATGTTGATGAGCGTATAAGCATACAATTTTATAAAGAAATCGCAAGATATATAGAAGGAGCTTCTTCTAAATTTAGATTTGTTACATACGCTTTTTATAGAGACAGGTTTTCTTTTGAAGTCAATAGACAATATGATTATGACTATCTTTTAGAATTTATAGAGAATAAAATTGAAGAAAATTATTATTTTTTAGACATAGAATATTTATTCCTTTGGATATTAGAAAAAAAAGATATTTTTAATAGAAAACAAATAGCAAGGCGTGAAAAAATATATAAAAGAGATAAAAAAAATTTAGAACTATGGGAGAAAATGAAAAGAGAAGATAGGATTAAAATATTACCTCCTATGAAAGAAAAAGAATATTCAGAATATAAAAAACCTAGAACATATATATTAAAAGATAAAAATACAGGATATTATAAAATAGGTAGGTCTATAAATCCAAAAGAAAGAGAAAAAACTTTGCAGTCAGAAAAACCTACTATTAAAATGATAAAAGAATTTAAAAATGATATAGAAAATGAGTTGCATAAAAAATACAGTAAAAATAGAGTGAGAGGCGAATGGTTTAAATTAAATAAAATACAACTTAAGTATATATGTACAAATTATAAATAATATGAATGAAGCAATAAAGATAGCAAACAGAATAAAAAAGATAACAAAGCTAAATGTATTTGAAAACACTAGAAAGATAGAGATAGTAGAGGTACGATCTTTACTAGCTTGGGTGTTATACAAATATGAAAAGATGAAACTACAACAAATAGCAGAGTTCTTCAAATCACAAGGAAAGACATCAAGTCATTCATCTGTGCTACACGCAGTAAATACTTTTGAAACAAATGTGCAATACAATAGAAAGATAGGTAAGTGGCTTACACAGCTAACAAAAACAAACAAAGGTATAAACAACAAATCAAAAAGGGAGTTTGTCAAATTAAAGGCGAATCATCTTAATAATGAAAACATAGACAAAATAGTAAACATCATAGATGAGATAGAACAAAAACAAATACAGGCTAACTAAAACTTGAATTATTTTTCGATATATAGATATAAACAATCTTGATTAATCAAGTTTTTTCAAGTTATGAGTAAACACGGAGGTAAAAGAATAGGGTCAGGCAGAAAGCCAAAAAGCGATGAAATACAGCTTATAGAAAAACTAAAACCATTAGAGGGTCTAGCCTTTACAGCTCTCAAAGAGGGATTAGAAAAAAAAGACTATAAGTATGTACAGCTTTATTATAATTATTATGTTGGTAGGCCTAAGGAAACAAAAGACATTCATATCAACGATGACCAACCAATATTTATAGATTAATGTTTACTAAGACTACAGCTCTTACAAAACTCAGATCACTAAATCAAAGAACAAGAATAATAAGGGGAGGGTCTTCTGCTGGAAAAACAGTAGCAGTTTTATTAATACTCATAGACTATGCAATAAGAAATCCATACAAAGAAATAAGTGTAGTAGCAGAATCAATACCTCATTTGCGTAGAGGTGCTTTAAAAGACTTTCTAAACATTCTTAAGGCCTTGAATAGGTACGATGAGAGAAAGTTCAATAGAAGTATCTTAAAATACGAATTTAGCAACTATAGCTACATAGAGTTCTTTAGCACAGACCAGCCTGACAAACTCAGGGGTGCTAGGAGAACAGACTTATTTATCAATGAGTGTAACAATATCAGCTTTGAAGCATACCAACAACTAGCAGTAAGAACATCAGGTAATATATGGCTTGACTATAATCCTACTAATTTGTTTTGGGTAGATAAAGAATTGATAGGCCAAGAAGATACAGACTTTCTAACACTTACATACAAAGACAATAACAGCCTACCTGAATCCATAGTAAAAGAAATAGAGAAAGCTAAAGTAAAAGCTAAGACATCTACATATTGGGCTAACTGGTGGAAAGTATATGGACTTGGAGAGATAGGTAGCTTAGAGGGTGCTTGTATTCCTGACTGGAAGTCTATTGATAAGATACCTGATGATGCTAGGCTTCTTTGTGCAGGTCTTGACTTTGGTTATTCGGTTGATCCTACAACCTACATAAGATTATATAAATGGAACAATGCTTATATATTTGATGAGCTTCTTTATAGAAAAGGTATGCTTAATAGAGACATAAGTAATTTCTTAACAGACAATAGAGTTTTAGAACATATATACGCAGATAGTGCAGAGCCTAAGTCAATACAAGAGCTTAGAAACTATGGCCACAGAATATTCCCTGTAACAAAAGGCAGAGATTCAATAGTATATGGAATAAACCTTATAAATCAGAATGAGGTGTATGTAACATCACGGTCAAAGAATATGATAAGAGAATTACAAGGCTATGTATGGGATAAAGACAAAGAGGGAAACAATATACAGAAACCTACAGGTCTCCATCCTGACTGCATTGATGCAGCTCGATACTCATTAATGATGGCCTTACAAAACCCAAACAAGGGTAAATATGCAATAAGATAACAGAGGTAGATAAAAAAAAACTAAAATTTTTATTAAAAAATGTTAATTATTCCAAAATAAAGTTGTAGATTTGAGTATAATTAAAAAACAAAACAATATGAAACAATTTATTAAAGATATGGATAGAGAGCATAGAGAGTTCGAATCAACAGGTTTTGCTATGTTCTTTGAATTAGGGCCAAATGGGTCTGGACACATACAAAGAGATAGAAGATCATTGACAAGTGATTTAGAATGGTCAGTATTTTTTAATTTCAAATGTGTGCATATTTCTAAAGGTTTAGATTCAGCAGTTAAGAAATTAGAAAAATTAGGTGTAAGTAGACAAGATTTATTTTTCTAAAATTAAAAAAACAAAACAATGAGTAAAATAGACATATTTATAAACACAGAGGATTACAAAAATCCTAAAGTAGAAATAACAAAAAAGAAAAATCTAATATTTTGTCATAAATCACAAAAACATTATTGGGATGATGGTTTTGTAAGAAATTTTGAAAAAGTTATATTGTATGATATTACTTGGGAAGAAGCAAAATCTAAATATCCTAATTGTGTAAAAGTATTAAACTAGATAAATGGAAGACATTAAATTTTTCATCAAAGCATTAATACTATCCACATTCTTTTTGTTAGGAGTATGGTTACAATTAATGTACTTATAGAACACATTGAGTTAATTAGTTAGTTGTTTAATTTAATTTAAATTGATTTAATTTAGTTTTTTACAAACTCAATGATAGGAGGTCTCAAAAGGGCCTCCTTTTTTTTTGTCAAAAATCCACTTTAGATTTCGATATATATATATGAGAGTAAAAATTAGTGTACCTAATGACTTGTCAGAAATCAAACTATGGCAGTATCAGAAGTTCTTAGAAATTCAGAAACAGAATAAAGATGAAAATTTTTTAGCAAGTAAGATGATAGAGATATTCTGTGGTATAGAACTTAAAGAGGCCTATAAAATGAAAGCCAAAGATGTTCATAGAATCACAGGAATACTTGCAGATATGTTTGAACAGAAGCCTGTACTTATAAATAGATTTTATCTAAACAATATTGAGTATGGTTTTATACCAAACTTAGACGATATGACTTTAGGAGAGTATGTTGATCTTGATACTTACTTGCCAAAATGGGAAGAGATAGAAAAGGCTATGGCAGTATTGTATAGGCCAATCACAAAGACATATAAAGGTAAATATCAAATAGAAGATTATACAGCTCAAGGTCAAGATGCTTATAAAGATATGCCTATGAGTATAGTCTTCGGTGCTATGTTTTTTTTTTATCGTTTAGGGATAGACTTGTCGAAGATTATGACAGTCTATTTGGAACAGAACAAGGACATTCACTCACAGCTCTCTCACAGTTTGGGCAAAAATGGGGATGGTATCAATCGATTTATGCACTCTCTCAAGGGGATATTAGAAGATTTGAGAATATCACTGAATTAAATGTACATAAATGTTTGACAATGCTAACCTTTATGAAAGAAAAAAGCGACTTAGAATCGAAACAAATAAAAAGTAAAATGAGATGAGCAATCAAGGTATAAGAGGTTTTTACCAGGTTACAGATACAATAAAAACAAACTTACTAAATGATAGTAATGTAAACTCTGTAACAACTGGTGATATAACACAAATAGATTTAAACAAGCAAACAATATTTCCTCTAGCACATATTATAGTAAATAGTGTTACAGCTCAAGAACAAACATTGTCTTTCAATATAACCATAATGGCTATGGATGTTGTAAACGAATACAAAGATGCAGAGACAGATATATTTGTTGGCAATGACAATGAACAAGATATACTTAACACTCAACTAGCAGTATTGAACAGAATCATACTTCTGCTTAGAGGAGGCTCTTTATATACAACAAAATATCAATTAGAGGGCGATCCTACTTGTGAGCCTTTTTATGAAAGGTTTGAAAACAGATTAGCTGGATGGGCAGCAACAATGGATATACTAATAGATAATGATATAAGTAGTTGCTAATGGAATTACAAGATACAAGAGACATATTAAACAGTTTTGCAAAGTATGTAATTCAACAATCACGAAGCAACCTTACAAAGGGTAAGAAAAATGTTTCTAAGGCCTTATATAATTCTCTTGATTATAAAATACTATCTGATAATTCAGGATTTATTTTACAATTCTTGATGGAGGAATATGGAGCTTATCAAGATCAGGGTGTTTCAGGTACAAAGAAAAAATATAACACTCCTTTTAAATATACAAACAAAAGGCCACCGTCATCAGCATTTGATAAATGGTCAGTAAGAAAAGGTATAGCACCAAGACAAGAGGGAGGTAGATTCGCAAAGAGAAAAGGTTTAAACTTTGCTATAGCTAAGACAATATTTGAGCAAGGTATAAGGCCAAGTTTATTTTTTACAAAACCTTTTGAAAAACGATTTAAAACTTTACCAAATGAACTAATAGCAGCATTTGTAAATGATGCAGAAAAAACAATAGAAGATGGCAATATTTAAAGTAAACATAAACTCACCAGTATATATAAAAGTAGCAAATTCAAATCTAGCAGACTGTAATTTAGATATATCAATATTTAGTGGTACATACGATACAAGTCCAAGCCTTACTTATCAGCTTAGAAAGAACGAAGTATCAAACAATAACTTTGTGATATTCGAGATAGGTGAACTTATTAAAGACTATATTGAATACAGCTTTAGTGGAACATTTGGAAACAATGGCCTAAATGTTTGGGTCAAGACAGTAGCTACACCAAGAAACTCATCAGGAACAGCTCTTGATGCTATTACTACAAATATGTTAGCCTTTGATGGTGTAGGATATTTTGAGGATGGGTTTACAACAGAAACACAAACAAATAGTGCGACCACACTTTCACTTAGTGCTTTCAAAGGTAGTACAACGAAGCTGATGTCTAATGATACCATATTTAGAGAAAGTCAAGAGATTCTTAAAATTCCTGTATTAGCAAACCTAAGTGTAAACTCAGGCTCAGATACTTTGACTGGTGCAACTACTGTAAACTTCAAAAATGGTAGTACAACAGTAACAAGTGTAACAGTAGGTACAGGCATTGATACAACTAACACAGCAATAGAATATGCAACAAGCACAACAGCTACATTAACGAGTGTAGATATAGTTACAGGTGGCAGTACAGAAACAATAAAAGTAGAGGAGCAGCATTGTGAGAAGTTTACAAATATGCCTGTAACATTTGTAAATAGGTTTGGAGCTTTACAAAGAGTAAACTTTTTCTTAAAGTCTATAGAAAGTATTGACATAGAAAGAGAGGAGTATAAGGCCAATACACTAACAACAGGTGCGACATATTCTGTAAACAATCATCAATACAAGACTAGGAACATAATGGGTAGAGAAAAAATTATACTAAACACAGGATATGTTAATGATAGTTATAATCAAGTCATAGAGGAATTACTGATGTCTCCAAGATGTTGGTTATTCAAAGACAATCAGCAGTTACCTATTATACCACAAAATAAACAAGTTACTTTTAAAACTAGTTTGAATGATAGATTAGCTAACTATACTCTTGAGTTCAAGTTTGCATACGATAAAATAAATACTATTAGATAATGAATCAAGTAGGCCTTGCAATACCAAGTATTCTTTTAGACAGTCCTGACCCAAATCCTGATATTTGGAATTTGACAGACACTCTTTGGGAGAACACATTTAGAAAATGGAATGAGATAAATCTTATTACTGATATAAACTTTCAGCATTTAGATTTATTCGAAGATGAGCAGATCACACTTACACAAACGATTCAAGACATAAGAGATATAGAAAAAGTATTTACTGATTTCAGTAGGACATTTAATTTACCAGCAACAAGTGTAAATAATAAATTATTCAAACATTACTATAGAAGAGACTTAGTATCAGATGCAATACCTGATGGTATATTTGATGCTAACTCAAAACTAGATGCAATATTAGAATTAAACTACAAACCTTTCAAAGCAGGATATATTGTTATGAATGGTGTAAAACTAAAAAACAATGTCCCTGAAAGTTATAATATTACTTTCTATGGTCAAACAATACAGCTTAAAGATAGAGTACAAGACAGAAAGCTAAGTAGCTTAGACTTTTCTCAGTTCAATCACGATTATAATGTTACAAGAGTAAAGCAGGGATTAGAAAGTTTTGTATCTGTTTTGAATGGCCAAACAGTATCAGTACCTCACATAATATATCCTTTAATATCACACACACAAAGATTCATATATGATAGTACAGCAGGAGGCGTATTAACAAGCCAAGCAAGAAGTGATACAACAAGAAACTTATATGCAAGTGGAAGCCAAGCTGATAGTGGTGGCGAGGGTGTAAATCAAAGGTTAGGTACTACAAAAGGTTTTCAATTCACAGACCTTAAACCTGCATTAAGAATTATAGATATAATAAAAGTCATAGAGCAAGACAATGAGATAGATATAAAATTTACAGATGACTTTTTCAAAACAACAGGATTCTTTTCAAATCTTTATATGTGGTTACACAGAAACAAAGGTGAGATAGGTGTTACACCTACAAATGAAACAAATACAAATCTCATTGTAGTAGATAAAATACAAAGTTTTACAGGGGATGTCATAGAGTTTTTTGATAGTGATACTACACAAGACCCTCCACATAGTTTTACAGGTATTGCACCTGTGTTTGACGGAGGTGTATTTAGATTCGCTACAGGCCTTACAAGTCAAACAAGTTTTGACGATAAGGAATCAATGAAAATAAAGTGGACAGTAACACCAAGTGTAAACACTAAAAATTTTACAGCTAGGCTTAGAAAAGCTGGTACTAACGAAGTCATTGCTGAACTCGCACATACTTCAGGAACAACAAACACTATTCTTGAATTTGAGTTTGAAACAAGTCTTGCAACGACTGTAGAAAATCACAATGTAGAGTTTGTTATAGAAACAACAGAAACATCTTTGAATTTAACTTATGGTCTTACTTGTACTAAAATATTAGAGCAAGTAGGTACAGGTACACAAAACTTAGCTATACAAGCAGGTACAATAAGTCCTGATTCTGTTGTTGATACTATATATATATCAGACCAAATACCTGATATGAAAATATTAAACTTCTTGACAGGCCTATTTAAAACATTTAACTTGACTGCATTTGTAGATAATGATGTATCGAGTAGTACATTTAGTCAAATCAAAGTACAAACACTAGATAGTTTTTATGCAAGTGGTACAACAAGAGATATAACAGAGTTTGTAAACACAGAAGAGGGAGAATCTAATTTTAGTGTTCCCTTTAATGATATAGGTTTTAGTTTTGAAGAGCCTAAATCATTTGCAGCATTTTATTACAACAAACTAAATTCAAGAGAATACGGATCAGTAAAAGCGAGTGATGCAAGTAATAGTGGTAGAGACCCTAGACTAAATAGAGGCCAAGACTATATTATAAAAACACCATACGAAAAGATGTTATTTGAAAGACTAAAAAATGTAAATGGAGGTGCAGATACTAATATTGGTTTTGGATATTTTGTAGATGACAACCAAAGTCCTACAATCGGAAACCCTTTACTATTCTACAAAAAAAACACAAGTGTAAGTGGTACACCTATACAAATGTTTAATGGTAATGGAACAGGAACACCTGCAAGTATAAGTACAATAAATAGAGGTACAAATTTTCAAGAGGGTACAGCAAGTGTATTTTTAGCTGTTTTGGGTGAGCCAAGCTCTATATCATTTAGTTATTTAGATGGCAACAATGCACCACAAACAGTTACAGTAGCAAATGGTGCAAACACTACAATCAACCCTGTAATAAAAAATAGTGTTATCATTACAAGCAATGTTGATGATCCTGGTAATGTTACAATCACATATACTGTTTCATCAGATAGTCAAACACTTAATTTTAGTAGAGAGGTAAATCCTTTTGTTACAGGACAGATAGATGACAATACTTTATTTAAAAAATATTATAGTGATTACATAAGTGATTTATTTAGCTACAACAGAAGATTAGTAAAAGTAAAGGCCATATTACCACAGAGCTTTTTATTACAGTACAAATTAAGTGATACACTTATAATAAGTAATGAAGCATTTATAATAAACAAAATAACTACAAACCTACAGACAGGAGAGAGTAGTTTAGAATTATTGAATAAGTTATGATACAAAGTATATTACAATTATTAGAGTTCGCAAATGGTGAAACTGAGAATATCAGAATAGCACAGGGTAAGTATGAGTTGCCAAAAACTTTTACAAGAACATTCAAACAAATTAAAAATGAAATAAAATGGCAAAACAAATAGTAGTAGATTTCACAGTCAAAACTGGTGCTGCAACAAGAGAAGTATCTGATTTAAAAAAAGAGATACAAAATGTTAACAAAGAAGCAGTCAAAGGCTCAGAAAAAACTGAACAAGGCCTTAAAGGTATAGAGAAAGCAAGTGATAAGGCATCAAGTGGTATAGGCAGAATTGGTACAGCTTTTAAGGCACTTGGTATAGGTTTATTAATTGGTGCTTTTGCAAAATTCACAGAAGTTTTAAATTCAAATCAAAGAGTTGCAGATTTTTTTGCTACTACCTTTGAAACTGTAAGAATAGTTTTTAACGATTTCATAAATTTAGTATTAGACAATGTTGGTGGTGTAGCTGATTCTTTTAAACAAATATTTTCTGTAGAGGGTATAAAAAATTTCGGAAAATCCCTTTTTGACAATGTAATCGAAAGATTTAGGTCAATGTTAGATGCAATAGGGTTTGTTGGTACAGCTATAAAAAAAGTATTTGAGGGAGATTTCAAAGGTGCAGCAGAAAGTGCTAAAAATGCTGGTAAAGAATTATTTGATGTAATAACAGGTGTAGATGATAGTTTTGATAAAACAGTAGAAACAGTTACTAAAGTTGCAGAAGCGACTACTAAATATGCAACTGAAACAGTAAAGACAGCAGCAGCAAATGTCAAACTTGCCAACTCAGCACAATTATTAAATGCAGAAAATCAAGGCCTCATTGAAAAATACGATGTACAAGCAGAACAGCAAAGACAGTTAAGAGACGATACCTCTTTAAGCATAGAAGAAAGAATAGCTGCTAATAAAAGACTTGGAGAAATATTAGATGAGCAATCTGAAGTAATGCAAAAAAATGCACAAGTAGCAGTCGATGCAGCTAGGGCAGCTTTAAAAGGTAATGAAGATAATATCGAATTACAAACTGCTTTACAAGAAGCTCTTAATGAACAAGCAGCAATACAGGCAAGAGTTACAGGCCAAAGAAGTGAACAGCTCACAAATGAAAATGCTTTGCTTGATGAACAAAAAGAACTAAACAAAGAATTAGCTTTAATAGGTAAAACAGAAAGAGAAATTGAACTTATAGAATTAGAACAAGCTCTAGCAGATAAAAAAGCCTTAATAGAAAAAGAGGTTTCAAATGAAGAAGAAAAAAATAGATTATTGTTAGCAGCTCAAGATGATTTTAATAAGAAGAAAGAAGAGTTGGATAAAGAAAGTGGAGAAGAAGAAGTAAAAATAACTGAGCTTACACAAGAGGCTAAACTCGCTATAATATCAGGTGCTTTAGGTGGACTTGCAAATTTAGCAGGTGAGAATAGCAAATTTGGTAAAGGAGTAGCTGTTGCACAAGCAATTATTGATACTTTTGCGGGAGCAAACAAAGCTCTTGCACAAGGCGGTATATTTGGTGCTGTTGCAGCAGCAGGAGTTATAGCATCAGGACTTGCTAATGTTAGAACTATTTTATCAACAAAGACACCTGACGCACCAAGTGGTACAGGAGCAGGTGGAGGGCGATCTTTTAGTTCAGGAGGTGCAGTCCCACAAGCACCATCATTTAATATAGTGGGTGCTGATACACAAAATCAATTAGCACAGACATTAGCAGAGCAAACACAGAAACCTGTAAAAGCATTTGTGGTGTCAGGAGATGTAACAACAGCACAAAG
>Ga0163109_10004138_pt1 | contig 11057 bp, 19 predicted proteins | sample CRUFie1St13metaG_FD_108704 | JGI IMG/M metagenome (GOLD analysis project Ga0163109, IMG submission 108704) | Marine microbial communities from the Costa Rica Dome - CRUD Field 142mm St13 metaG | ecosystem: Environmental > Aquatic > Marine > Oceanic > Photic zone | place: Costa Rica: the Eastern... | reverse complement strand
TATTGAGAACGTATTCGAAGCGATTATCGATGCTGTTTCAGAGATGATTACAGAGATTTTTGCAGAGATTAGACCCGAAGACTCAGAGACTAGCGAAGACGATTCATATGGTGAAGTAGCAGAAGAATCAAACGAATGATTCTGTATACCGTTACCTTTGGGGTAACAGCAAATTGGTCTATCACTCAGCGCCGAAGAACTGCCTTAGCATCGGATGCATTTCCATTGCCTGTTCTTTCTGAATCTGCTCATATGTACGCAGGATAATACCTACAGCAAGTAGCAAACCTGTCCCTGTTGCGTTACCAACCGTTCCTAGCAAGTCAGCACCGGCAGCAAGTAAACCTACGAATGCACCAGAGAAGTATGTCACTGGTGGGATATATCTTTCAAGAATGCGCTCTAAAACTAGAGGGTTCTTACGGAAACCAGGAATCTGCATTCCAGTGCGTTCGATTTGTTTCGCTACGTCTTTCGAACCCATATTCGTCGTATCAATCCAGAACTTAGCGAAGACCATCGAACCAACCGTCATCAGCGTGACATAGAAAATTACGTGACCTCCAATTTGCCACAGGCTATGACCGTAGATATCGCCTTGCTGATTCAGTAGAGGAATCAGCCAATCATTCACACCGTTAACCATCGATGAATACCATGCGAATCCACCGCTTGGTGTCGAAGAACCAGGCTCATACGTACCAATATACTCGGACATACTACCCCATCCTTCCTTACCAAGAATCGGCGTCTTCTGCAACGTTGGATGGTTCCAGAATAGTAGAGTGAACATGTTGATGTTGGCTAGCAGTGCAGCCATCAAAATTACCGGAATGTTAGATGCGTAAACCAACCGGATTGGATACTTACCACGGTGACCACGGACCTTTCCGTGAGTCAATGGCAACTCTAACTTGCTTGATTCAGCATACGCAACTACCAAGAATACTACGACTGATGAGAACAGAGCAGCTACTGGATTCACGTGAGTAAGCAATATCGTTTCGAATCCGTTTTGCGATATCATTTCGGCATTCGTCGCCTCCCTGAACATATAGAATATCATAGGCAGCGTTCCAGATGGTGGGTTCTGAAGGCTGTAACTGACTCCAGAGGTTGCTGGCATTGGTGATAGCGTACCAACGAATGTTGATTGTGCGACACCAGCAGCGATGAATAGAGAGATACCTGAACCGATACCCCACTTGCTTACCAACTCATCGAGGAGGAATACTAGGTAAGAGCCAGCGAATAGTTGAGCAACGATTACGAAGTTAGCCCAACCCATTCCGTAGTTAGTGATTAAGTTCTCAGTAGGGTCCAAGAAACCATATGTCTGAGGAATAGATTCGATTGGAATCATTAGTAAAACAAGCAACTTCTGTACACCTTGGTACATTGCTTTGTCTTCAGAGTCTTGAAGATCTAGACGGATGATCTTGGCACCAGCGAACAACTGCATGATAATCGAACCTGTAACGATTGGTCCGATACCCAAGTGCATAATTGTACCAGATGCACCAGCCATAATTGAGCGGAAACCGCTAAACAGGTCAAGTGCTTGTCCAGACAGACCCCAAATCATGACGTTTGTCATAGCGAAGTAAATGATTAGAACTAGAGTTGTAGTCCATAACTTCTCGTTGAATCTAACGTGGCGCTCTGGCTTAGTGATTGTAGGGTAGGTGTCTACGAATCGATGAAGAGCGTACAATCTGCTATTCTTGTCACCGCTGTACATGAAACAGACAAGTGCTGCAGAAGCACCAAAACCAAGCAGGATGACACCGACTAGCAGGTATCCGACAAGGTCCTGATGTGTTCCACCATACATCGAATTCGGCCTGCAGTACCATACGGCGACACCAAGGAAAGTAAGCCAAGTTAGCATCTTTCCGAAACGACCGATAATTGGTACTTCTTTGAGCCCTTCAGGAAGGTCTCTGGTGAAACACCAAATCATGAATGCCACGTATGCGACACCAAATCCAAATCCGAATAGTGCTCCGTCAATTGCATTCTGGCTGGCGTTTCCAGAACCAAATAGGGCAGTTTCGAATGCATCATACTGCCAGTACCCCAACATTCCAAAGTACAGAAGACCGGTTAGTCCAACTGCCCAAGGGATTGATTGCTTGCCCATGTTACATTCCTCCGATTATTATTGTATTAAAGAAGTCTAATGAAAACCTTTCAGGGTCTTCATTCCCACTCCTCTTCATCTTCGTCGCCTTCGATTGAACCGCCTGCTGCGGAGATTTTCTCCGCCGCCTTTGCAGACCATTCTTCAACGGTTACAGTAAGTGCTGTGCTAATTCTGCCAGATCCGAGAAGTTTGTCGATTCCCATCTCTGTTAGGTCGATTGAATCCTTTCCATCTGCCATTCTTTCTAGGTCACCGACATTGCAGGTGACATAGACTGTTCTTAGGCCAGGGTTACGGTTGAATCCGTGCATACCCCAGTGGCCAGGCATGTACTTGATACGGGTCATTACACGGTGCTTGTTCATACCAGCTCTACCGCGTCCTCCACGCTTACCTGCACCACGTCCAGCCTTGTGGCCTCTTCCGTGTGTGCGGCAACGTCCTCGATGCTTGTTTGCTTTGCTCATCAAAATCACCTCAAATCATCCTTTCGACTAATGCCGAAATGTCCTCTCCACGAGGTCCTAGGGCGCCACCAATTACGTAGGTGCGCTTGAGTCCACCCCAACCCTTTGGGCCACGTGGCGGATGTAGTCTGAATACTCTCTTCATTTCAGGCATGTCCTTGACGGTTGCATCTCCGGATGCGATTGCAGCTGCAAACTCCTTGATTGAAGAGTAGTCTGTTGCTTCCTTTACGTCTGCATCAGTAATTGGCTTGTCACCAACTAGTCTTCCACGCTCTGAAATCATCTTCTCGATGAGTTCTGCGTTTGCATCACCCCAAGTAATGTAGTCCTTAGCCTTCTGAAGCATACCCTTGTACTGAGGGTTTTCAGGAATAATAACTGCGTGGTTAACACGAGTTAGGTTCAACATACCCATTGTTTCTCTAATAGAGCGCTCGACCTTTACATCTGAACGTGCTCTTACAACAATCCAACTCATTCTAACAGCCTCCCTTTGTGGATGAACAGCTCAGCTCTCTGTGAATCGCTGACACGTGTTCTGTTAATCGCTGCTAGTGCATTGAAAGTTGCTGCAGCATAGTTGATTGTGGTACGAGTCTGTCCCTTTGTTCTAGACAATACGTCGCTAACACCTGCCAAAGTTAGAACACGCTTACCGGTCTCCCCGATAACAAGTCCCTTACCCGCTGGTGCAGGCATTAGTGTGACTCGAGTTGATCCAGCCTGTCCCTGTACCTTGAATGGTACGGAAGTTCCCGGTCCTACGCTTGATTCCCATGAACCGTTTCCACGCTGGATTTGGATGATGTTTAACTTAGCAGCGGTTAGAGCCTTCTGAATTGCCTGTGCAACTTCCTTACCCTTTGCCATTGCTAGTCCAACATATCCGTCCTTGTTTCCGACACAAGCCATGACGTTGAATCTCACACGTCGACCAGAGTCGGTCATTCTCTGAACCATGTTGACCTTAAGCACCTCATCTTCCAGGTTTGGAATTAGTGCGTCCACGATTTCGACCTCACGGATTGGAAGTCCTGAAGCAAGAGCTTGTTCGTAGGTTACGATTCTTCCAGCCATGACTTCTCGTCCTAATCTTGTCTTTGGAGTCCATGTTCGGAGAGCAGAGATTGCTTCGTCAGCTGCTGTGCGGCGGCGACGGCGTCCACCTTGCTCTTCATTTTCCTCTTGTGCAGCAAAAGCCTGAACTAGACCTGGTGCCATTTGAGTTATCTCTTCATCACTCATTTCAGAACGCCTCCTCAATCTTTGTCTTTGTCGCTTCTACTACAGAAGCATAGGAATCATCGATGTGCGCTCCATTTAGGCGGTCCTCATCAGGTAAAACGGAATCTCCGTGAGGAATTTCCAATCCTGCGTCAACCATTCCCTTCAGGGCAGCGAACACGCGGTTTCCAGTTGTACTAGCAGCCAGTCCGATATCCAATACTGCCTCATCATGGCCTGCAGAAAGTGCGGCCTTTCCAAGAGCGTATCCAGTTAGGTAGGATGCTGGAATATTTTTGCGAGAGTTGGACTCTGGCCAACCGTAGCGAGATACTAGGTCATCCCCGGTCACGGTTACTTCGACCTTGTCACCATCTGATTTCCAAGTGACGACTTGGCAAACAGTTCTAGTGTTTGAAATTCTAACTACCGCACGGGAGCTACCACTCTTTAGCAACTTTAGACGGCGGCGGTAATCTGTTTCACCGCTGCGGCGTCGACGGTATTGGTTACGTTGTCTTGGTCCACTTGCCATCATTGTTCACCTCCGATTTTGATACCTTCGACACTCATCTGAGCTTTCATGTGAGAAATCGAACGATAAGAGCCACCTTTTGCCTTAAGGTAGTAGTGGCGGTATTGGGAGCGCTCAAGAGTTCCATCTTCGCGCATTTCCTTCAAGGTTTTGCGCTGTGCACGGATTGTTGCCATCCACTGCTGCTTGCGAGGATTGCGAGCGTTTGCAGTACCGGACCTCTTTCCTTGGCCTTTCCTGCGTCCCTTCTTTTTCTGGTTTTGGCGCTTTAGAGCACGAACTCTAGAAGTTCCTTGGACTGCTTTTGCCTTGATCCATCCATTTCCGATAGCCTCCCGGATGTCCTCTTTTTGGACAGACTGTGCTACCTGATCGAGGTAAGATGGGTTAATCCAAACTCTGTGAACACCGCACTTCAATAGTTGTGCAGCCATTTTCTTTTGATTAGTAATCTGCATCAGCGTTCCCTCCTGCGGTTTAGTACCCTGATTCCCAATTCATCAGCACGTGCGTGAATATTCTCTCTCTTGCGTCCACCAACTGTAGCACCAATTCTTGCTGCTTGAGTTTCTGCGTCGATTTGATCTAAGTCGCGTGTGTTGTGAACCATTACTTCCTCGAATCCTGACGGATGTAGACCGCTTGCTGCGCTCACTTTACCATGTCCAATTCGAACAAGGGAACCTCTGTACTTGAAATTGCGACGCTGCTTGTTGTCCATACCGTGTGGCTTTCTCCAGCCAGAGCGGGATAAACGCTTGTAGCGGAACCACTCTGTTCTGCGGAAGGAAGGTGTAGCTTTCTTCTGAGCAGCACGTAGTGCAAGAGCGGCTTTGAGTTCTTCAGAGAGAACTGGCTTTTGGCGAGCGATGTGCTCATCGTCGTAATCCTCATCTTCCCAGTCATCTTCATCTTCGTAATCTGAATCGAAATCGTCCTCTGCCTCTTCTTCAGCAGCGGATTCTTCCTCAACCGGTGCAGGTTCATCTGCGCCTTCTTGCAAGCGTGCAATTAAGTCCGCCTTCTTTCCAGAGACTGGAAGTCCTGCTTCCTTTAGCAACTCCTTGAGTTGTGCAACTGTCATACCTTCATAATCACTCATCTTGATTCCTCCTTCATGCCTTCTCAATCAGGTATATTCCATCCTGGAATACACGTCGGTCACGCTTCTTTACAGTAGTTGAGCGCTCGATGTTAGCAGCGGTTTGTCCAACCGCTTCCTTGTCGATTCCAGAAACGACGATTTCTGTCTTGTTCTGAACTTTCACTTCAACACCTGATAGGATGTTTGCTGATCTTGGTACTCTTTCTCCAAAGTAGTTGTTCACTATCAATTGGTTTCCTTGCACTGCAAGTGTCATTGGGAAGTGAGAGTACAGTGCTTTCAAAGTGTAAGTGAAACCATCTGTTACTCCCTTTACCATGTTGTTTAAGTGTGCATTCCATGTTCCTGCAAGTGCTCCTTCCTTGCGGCGTGGAACATCAACTCGAACGATTAGAGCACCGCCTTCTTGGAAAAGGTCATGCCTTGCACTAACAAATTCTCGAGAAACGCTGCCCTTGGGCCCTGTGATAGTGACCGTGTCACCATCAATCGATGCAGAAACTCCCTCAGGGATTTCTACAATATGTTCAATTCGATCTAATTTTACCATTGTATCACCTCAGTAAACATATGCTAGAAGCTTACCACCAATGCGGTTCTCCTTTGCTTCTTTGTGGTGCATTACGCCACTGTTAGTAGTCAAAATCAGAAGTCCGAAATCTTGTGCAGGAAGGTAGCGTCCCTCCCACTTATCGAACTCCTGGCGGCGAACTGAGTGGCGCGGCTTGACTACGCCACACTGGTTAATTGCGCCACGTAGTTGAACGATGTATTTGCCTCCTCGTCCGTCGTCGTTCTTCTCAATCTCTCCAACGTAGCCGGAGGTTTGCATAATCTCTAGTACTGAACCTAGTAACTTGGACGCTGGAGCCAAATCTACGTTGTACTTTCCAGCTTGCTCAGCGTTGAATATCTTAGTTAGTGCGTCATTAAGGGGGTCGAACTGCATCCATAATCACCTCAATTCATTTTCTTAAATCCTATCTCAGGAGCTACATCGCGGAAGCACTGTCTACACAGTCTTAGTCCGTGACGGCGAATCATTCCTCGGCGGCGTCCGCATCTGCGACATCCGTTTGTTCTTCCAATCTGCTCACCATGGTCTCGTGCCATTTTCACTCCTCCAAGATTTTGACGCCATAGTTCTCCGCAAACCATGCTTTGGCGTCATCAGCATTGGTTCGGTGGCTTTGGGAAACCTTTGCACTTCGGCGTCGGCGTCGGCTGACACGGTGCCCAGGTCTCTCTAGTACGATGTTGATATCCATTCCAAAAATACCGATATCTGGATCGTACTTTTGTTCTGGGAAGTCTGTGTAATCTGGAATTCCAAAAGACAAGTTTCCGGACCTGTCGAAATTCCATGATGGAATTGTGTTCTCTCTAACCCAAAAGGCGTCAGTCAAGAATTTCTTGATTGAATCTGAATCTCTGATGGTTGCCTTGCATCCGATTGGGAATCCAACGCGTACCTTTAGGTCACGGTTTTGTTGCTTCCCAAGGGTCCTTACCGGTGAAACACCGGTTACAAGTTCGAGTACCTTCTCAGCATTGGATAAGCGGTCTCCCCCTTCTCCTACACCGATGTTTACTACGACCTTGGAAATCCTTGGTACAGACATGGGGTTTACTGAATCGCTCACTGGCTCACCTCCACACCAGGTAGAGCGCAGTCGCCAACAGTGAATACGTTGTCAGTAATTGTACCGAATCCATCGAATTCAACTTCGTTTGGCATGCTTGAGCGCTTTACGATGTAATTGGTTACGTCTGCCAACTTACCGACGTGAACACCACCGATTAGCATGCAGCGTGTGCCTTCACCGAACTTGATGTGCTCTAGCACTTCTTGCTCTGGTAGTGAAATCTTCAGAGAGTCACCTGTTTTATGCTCTGATGCATCATCGACAATGACGTTTCTTCCATCGTGAAGGTGGACCTGTGTCTTTCCGCCCTTGATTGTTGACTTCCCTTCAATTCTGCATACCTTCCATGTAGCTTCTTCAGGAGAAATTGGGCGGTATCTTAGACGGCCGTTTGTGTCTAGTACACAGCGGTAATTATCCTCACCTAGGGTTAGAACATCCATGATTCCGACTCCTCTGCGAGTATCTTTTACAACACGTCCATCTACCTTAGCCAAGCCGTTGTGCAAAATCGTTCTAACTTCACGAGTAGATCTTGCTAGTCCGATTACATCTCGAATTATGATGTTCAAAGGTATGCATCTCTCAAGACTGTGAGCACCAGCACGTGGGCGGGTGACCCAAATTGTTGTCTTTCGAGGAAGAGGCCAACTTCGTGGCATGGCCAAACGCTTCAAGTGACTGCTACTTCCCATTCTTTTCAACTCCTATCTGCGGTCAGGTTTTGCATTCGCAACTTGTCCGTCTCGTCCAACTTTGTGACGACGACGTTTGAGGCATGGACCGGAACTGCCTCTTCTCTGTTGTCTGATTTGGTCGCTGTTGCACCCTCGATAGAGAGGCGACCTGTGTTTGAATCTACACTTAGGACCTTACCTGAGAGTGGGTCTGCATTGCGCTTTCCTCCAACTCTCTTTCCACCGTGTGCGAAGTCGCCACGTACTACACGTACTGTGTCACCGACACGAATTGTGACTGAACGTAGACCTGCTAGACGCTCGTCGGGCTTGTCTAGTTGCAAGCGAGCTCGTACTCTCTTACGCTTTACGTGAAGTGGCGCATTAGCCTGTGCTTTGCGCTGCTTTCCTGGTTTGCTACTCTTTACCATCCCATTCACCTCATACAATTTGCTTTGCAGTTGCTGCAATACGAGGCCAGCGTTCTGCTGCCTCACGTGAAACAGGTCCTTTGATATCTGAACCTTGGACATCGCCTTTTTCGTTTGTAATTACACAAGCGTTGTCTTCGAATTGAACCCATGTACCATCTACTCTGCGGAAAGGACGGCGCTGGCGGATTACAACAGCATTGAACATCTGGCGGCGGGTTTCTGGAGTACCACGCTTTACTGAGACCTTGATTATGTCACCAACACCTGCAGAAGGGTATCTGCGCATGGTTCCACCTAACTTGCGGACATTGATCAACTGAGCAATCTTTGCTCCAGTGTTATCAGCAACCTGAAGTCTTGCCATTGTAGGCAGACCACGGGTTTGCTTACCTGCAATTCCACGCATCAAGCTTCACCTCCGTTATTCTCGATAACACAGAATGAAACTGTCTTGGAAAGCGGACGGCATTCCATGATCTTCACTCGGTCACCTACTTCTACTCCACCAATACAGTTTGGTAGATGAGCAGATAGAGCACTTGTGCGCTTTTCGTATCTCTCGTACTTCTGCATGTAACGAACATTGTCACGTTCGACAACAATTGTTCCTTGCATTCCTACATTTGCAACCGTTCCTTCTAGAACCTGGCCGCGAAGGCGCAGGGACCCATAGAACGGGCAGTTCTCATCTCCATCCCACTCACCGGTAGGGGGCTTCACATCAACTCCGATGTCACGCATCGTAATCACTCACTCCTTTTGTTACGGTATATTCTATCTTCAGGACGCTGCCGTACCAACTTCCCGTCGATGGCAACATCGCTGTCGCCGATTTTGAATTCGATAGAATTCTTGCCAAAGATGACCTCACGATCTTCTTCGAGCATAGTGATGGTCTCTCTTGTCTCGTCTACGACCAGACCATTTCGACCAACAAAGGCCGAATCTGGAGAGGATGTAACTGTCATGTTACGTCCAATCCAGGATTGATTCAAAGGTGCGCTAACCATCTCATCGCACCTCCACATTAAATCCGTTGTTCTGAAGTACCGCTGCAGCCTTCTTCTTGTGATCTCCTTGAAGTTCTATCACGCGGCCCTTCACCGTTCCACCAGCTGCACACCTGTTCTTCAGAAGTTTAGCAAGTTGATTGATGTCGATCGCAGAATCATCGATTCCTTCGACTTTGGTCACAATCTTGCCATAGCGGCGACGGTCGGTGCTGATGGTGGCTTTTTGCTGCTCCTTTGCAATCTCCTGACAAATGCATAATTCATCTGGAAGTCCACATACATTGCAGATTGCAGCCATTCTCATTCACCTCCTTTTATTCTAATTTTATTTACATCACTGGGATGCCATTTTAGTCTTAATTCGTGCAATTGAGCGGCGTGTTGCCTTGAATGCACCCATGTTAGATGGTGTACCACCAAGCGACTGTTCAGCACGAAGTTGCAAGAGTTCTTCTTGCAGTTCTTCTAACCTGTCAGCGAGTGCTTCTACACTCATTGATGCGATTTCTCTGTTTGAAACGTGGGTCATTCTGATGCCTCCTCGCTTCCAGATTCTTCGACAGCTTCTTCCGCATTCATGCGAAGTTGCTCTTCAGAATAGATTGAAATTTCGTGCGGTAGTTTTGTTCCCTTGCGCATTATTGAAACGGTTACTCCGATTGTACCCAGTTTCTTGATACAAACTGAGTATCCAACATCCATGTGCTGTAGTGCCGTTTCTCCACAGTACTTCACGTGCCCACGAATGAACTTCTGAGTCCTGTTTCTGCTACCAGTTAACTTCCCCGCAAGGGTGATGATTACACCACGCGCTCCTGCTTCCATGATGTTCAGAGCTGCAGAGTGTCCTGCACGACGGTAGTACCAGCCGCGCTCCATAGCGCTTGCAATCTTCTCGGCCATAACCTGTGCATTCAATGCTGGGTTCTCTACTTCGTCAACCTTTAATTTTGGATTTTCGATACCAAATCTCTCATCCAACTGATTTTGTAAGTCGTTGATGATCTTACCCTTTCGTCCAATGACCATACCCGGGCGTTCTGCCTTGACAACAACCTCAGTTCCAGCTGGAGTTCGACGGATATCCAAACCACCAAAACCTGCTTTCTTTGTATTGTTCATCAAGAACTCCTTGACCAGATGGCGCTCGACGTTACGGTCGATAATGCGTCTTAGTGTGCTCTTATTGTCGCTCATGATATTCACCTCAGAAGTCGTCCTCCAACTCATCTTCGACTCCGCTGAAGTCTTCAAGGAATAATTCGAGATTTACTCGGTAGTGGTTCTTGGGAGATGCCCGTCCACGAGCACGTGGAGTCCAACCTCTCTTGATTGGACCACGGTGCGCTGCACAGTGGGTGATTACCATCTCTTCAGGATCTATGTCTTCGTATTGATGTCTTGCATTTTCCATGCAACTTTCAAGCAACTTGATCATGATTCTGCTAGCCTTTACAGGGTAACGACCAGGTCCCACACCGCCTTTACGGTGACCAACCATGGACGGTCCCGAGCGCTTGCGTTTCTTGTTTCCAGAGCCAAGTCTGAATGGAACTGCAGCAGCCTTCTTCCTGATGTCAGGTCTGTCGCTGTCAATCTTCAGAACGTTGTTTAGGAAAGTGATTGCTTCTCCTGCAGTTTGGTGCTTAATGGCACGTGCGATTTCGAAGCAGTGCTTTACGTGAACGTCTGCTTCCTTGACGCGCGCTGTTGCAAGGCGGCTGCCTTGTAGCAACTGAGTGTAGCCCTTCTGTGGTAGTTCCTTGCGCTTTGAGCGGCGGTCCATTTCTGATTTCTTCCAACCCAT
>Ga0163109_10004137_pt1 | contig 11062 bp, 8 predicted proteins | sample CRUFie1St13metaG_FD_108704 | JGI IMG/M metagenome (GOLD analysis project Ga0163109, IMG submission 108704) | Marine microbial communities from the Costa Rica Dome - CRUD Field 142mm St13 metaG | ecosystem: Environmental > Aquatic > Marine > Oceanic > Photic zone | place: Costa Rica: the Eastern... | reverse complement strand
TTTGCGTTTATAGTTTTGAGTGTTTTTACTGTGACCTCACTCACACAGCCTTGCACGTATTATTATCCTTACCCTGTCGAAACCTGGTCACCCCCTTAGCAACATCCACTTTCACAGGCGCAACAACTACAGCAGCAGCAGCAGTGCTTTGGATCAAATAGTGTAACTAATTTATGTAAAAACTTTTTCATGGTATGCTTCTCCTTTTATTATATTTCATCCTCTACTGGAGGAATTGGCTGTATTTCTCTTGTTGGTCCATCGTATGGTGGCGATACTTGTGGAACTGGTCTAGTTGTTGGAACCTCTCTTCTTTCTTCACTGCCTATTAGTGAATTGAAATATGTCTCCAACTCTTCTAGGTCCATCTCTGCTAGCTTATCAATATCTCCGTATGTGTTGCGGCTTCCAGTTACATCTTTCGAAAATTCTCTAATATCGTCTATAAGGTCCTCTCGCTCGACTGATTCGTTGAGAAAATATCTTGGATTTATATGTTTCTTTTTATTTTTGTATACCTTTGGCATTTTTACTCTCCATACATGTCTGACTTAGTATCAACATATCTTCCTTTGCTCATATCTGCTCTGTATCCTAGATTTCTTCTAACCCTAAAGCACCTAAGCCAGTGTTCAAAACATCGCCGGCCGTGCCCAAAGCTCCACTTGCAGAAGCCTCGCATACAAAATCCATTGCCGTCATGACACCTTGCTTAAAGTCAGGATCATCAGAATTCATTACATATATATCTAATAATAGTCTTACAACAGGCATAACATCACTTGGTAAATCGAGCTTAGCCTTTATCATTTTAGCTGAAGTTTCTTGGTCAAATAACTCTATTGCTTTTACAATCAGATCTCTTCTGACTCCTGGGCAGATAACATCTTTGTTATCCATAAGAATTTTTGGTAATTTTGATAAATAACGTGGTAGGCCAAGTGCTGCCATTGATTTATCACCTGGAAGAAAGCTCTGTTCATTGACATACTTTCTCCAATTTTCCATTATAAGTTTCATTTATGTTTCTCCATCTAGGAAAACTTTGTTTTCTTTAATTAGTGTATAAGTTTCTTTAACACTGGAAACATTATACCACTCAAATGCCATGTCGCTTTTCTTTAGTTCTCTAATGATACCATGATCATTGCCACCGGGAAAGCACCTATCACCAACAAAAACAATTTTTTCCGCTCCAGACGATCGCAAGAAAGATACTACTTGGCCCTTATCTCTTCCTTTTGGTATTATATCTATGGAAATAGAACCGCCGATCGAAGCTTCCAGATCTGAATATTCTTCGTTTATTACTTTTGCAATCATAACTCTCTCTAAGTTTTGTTCATCGAACTCTTTATATTCTTGCCTCTGCTCTGATGTAGCATCCCTGCCAACAATTGAAAAATTCAGCATCCCGGGCCGAACTTCAAAATGATTACCAGTTCTATATGGAAACTTGCTTTTGACCATAAACTCCTCTAATAAAAGATTTAAATCATCAGGAACCATAAAATTTACTTTTCGTATTTCACCACCAGCACTAGTATGAGTTGAATTGCCCATGCAACAGAATATAGCCATAAATTTATCTAACATCTCTTGGTCGACTTGTTGCTTTACTTTTCGAAAATCCGACCCGGTACATATAAAGCATTGCTTATTATTTGCCCATTGTAAAAAAAAGTCCTTGTTCTTTTTTTCTACTTTTTTTCTAGGCTCGCTAAGAGTACCATCTAAATCAAATATATAACAAATTTTGTTTTCATTTATTTTCATTTTTATTTTCCAAATTGATTTTGTATTTTTTTATCATGTTGTTTAGGTTTTGTTTTGAAGTACCTAGTATTACAGATGCATCTCGTTTGTTTTTGGTTACAGATAACGCATACCTAGTGAATGCTTCGGTACAAATTTCAGGAAAGTGTTTCAATATTGAAAACCCTAACAACTTTCCTTTTAGTGAAATAGATAATGAATCTAATTTTAGATATATAAGGTCTTCTAGAGTTAGGTGTTTTATTTTATTTATAAAGTCTTTATCTATTTTTTTTTCTTTTATAAGTTTTTTTTTATAACTGTAATTTTCATTATTTGATTTATATTTTGTTTTTCTTAGTGAATTATCAAATAACATTGTATTTCCTAACTGCCGAACCCAACCACCTCAACTAAAATAGCATACTAAGTTTTATAAATCAAGAGTTTTTTAGCTGGCACTCAATCCTGGATCTTCTTCTGGTTTTTTTGCCTGCTCGTATTGATCGTTTGTAGGTTCTTCTGGTGGTGTTGTTGACATCTCATTGTCCCACTTATCAAAATACAATTTCATGTTTGCAATCAAGTAATCATAAAACATCTCCTGATCTTCTGGATTATCTAACTCTCCATAATAATCAATGATTGATTTTTCTATGGTTGGGTAAACTCTTTCTGCCTTATTTCTACCGGTGGCATCAGCACCAGATATGGGTTTCATTTTTTCTTCCCCGGGATCAGGTTCGGCAGGCTTATCTTTTTCAGAACCATCTAGCGCGTCGATAAATTTTCCTTCGTCACCGGGCTGGGTTTCATCATTAACTCCCTCAATATCAATTCCGACTTGTTCAGCAATAGAATCTTTTGGCTTCACATCGTTTAGTTTTACGGGAGCAAGAGTGTCTTGTATCCACTTTACAATGTGTGCACGGAATGATCTTTTTTGGTCTTCATGAGTTGTTAGAGTCTTATACACTTCTCTAAGTGTTGACAAAACATTCGTGTTTTTAAGAAGATCTTTTAGAGTATTGATTCCAGTGCTATCAGAACCATCAACATTTGGGCCTTCTGCTGCTTGTTCTAATATAATATCCCTCAAAGAGATCCTAAGTTCATGCTCTTGTATAATATACTCAATAAGATCTTGTCTTTCTTTTTTTTTGTTTTGTAAAAATTCTTTGATTCCAATACGAATTGTTTTTCTTAGTGTTTTTTCTTGTTCTTTCAAATCTTGATCCTCTATTTTTCCAACTGGCCCTGCAAAACCAGCCACTGATCCTCCGGCCATCCCAGTTGCCTCTTCAACTTCTTCTTCAGCTAAAAAAGCATTAGATACATTTTTTGGTCGACTTTTATGAAATCCACCGCCATGCTTTGTTAAGTCATGACGTCCCATATCTAAATAGGTTTTGTGTGCTTTTGAAAGCCTTTTTCTCATTCTTCTTTGAAATTTACCTTTAGAAGGGCCGGCCTTTGGGGCAATTTGTTTACTGAAGGTCTTGATTACCTCTCTTATCATTTCTTGTAATTTTTGAGAATCTATTTCAGGTTCTTGCACCTGGTCTTCTTCTGGGATTCGTTTATCAGCGGGGTTTAAACCGAGTATACCCATTATTGCTAAAACATCTTCCGGCCTAGCTACAAAATCTTTTAGAAACTCTAATCCAATTGGATCAACAGTTGCTAGATCAATAAAATCTCTCATATCTGAAGCATGATACAGAGCAGCGTCGCTAGGGCGCCCTTTGCCTTTGTTTAGTGTCTGTTCGATAGTTGGATTGTCTGCAAGCAACGAAAGATACTCTGTTGAGTGCTGAAAGGGCCCGACTGCTTTAGTTTCAATTTTTAGGTCAGGGCGCTTCTCTTTGCTTTTTGCTAGCACTTTTGGACCGTACCTACTAGCATCATCACCTTTCTGCCCAACACCCAAAATTACAGTAGATCCTTCAGGCGCTGAATATACATTTTCTGGATCCGCTGGATGTTGTATAAAATTGATTGCCGTCATCATAGACGAAGCTACGCCCGGAGGACCAATCATAACTTCGGCTTTGTCTTTTATGGGCGATTTATCTATCATTACTTGCCAGCATTGTACAGCCTGCTCTGCGCTGATTGACTTACCAGATTTCATAGCTCGCCCTGAGAGCTGTGGAGATGAGACAAAAATATAGATTATATCGGCACTTTCAGCCAGTGCTTCTGCAGCAAGCAAGTGTCCCTTGTGGGGTGGTTTGAAAGACCCCGGGAATAGAGCTACAGTAGGAGGTCCAGAATCGCCCTCTAAAGGACTTTGTTGCTTATCTTGAGGTTCTATAGGCCCAAAGCGTTGAAATCGCTCCATACCTAAAATTTGGTTGGTTGGAGCAAAGTTTCCTGTAAACTTGTAGGTGACACCGTTATAATCAAACACAAATCCCTCTGATGGTGTGTTTATGTTTTTGACATCTTTCAATTTTATGAGTTGCTTTTCAAGCTCTTGTTTAGCTCTTTCATTTGACGAGCCTTGTATCTTATTGATCGTGTCTTTTACTTGATCTTGTAGAAACCTTATCTGTTTTGCATTATCTTGTATAAAGGAGCTAGCGACGCCGTCTACCATTGCAACAGAAAAATCATGGAGTACTCTTTGTAAGTCAAGGGTGTAAGACGCATATCGAAAGTTTTTTATCCAATTCCCCAATTCAGACTTCAAGCCAGTTGGCATACCTCTCGTAATGTCAGTAATACTAGGAATTTTTCCATCTACTCCCGGTATCTTCATCACTCTTCGAAGTACTTTGCGATTTATATCATCATCAAGACCAAACTCTTCTATTTGCGGAACAGCCTGAGCTATAACATAATCGTTCACAGTATTACTGTCGTTAGTGCCTATATCTTGCATTAGATTATTAACAGAATCCAGCGTGTCACGAAGAATTGACTTGTTTTTTAGACCAGGCAACTTTACAACAGGATTAGTTTCAACAGAGAAGATTGATACATCATCAGTGTCTTTTCCTACTAGATTTCTCTCTAAAGACTCAAAATTTTCAGTTGGATCATATTCTAATTTTTTGCCAGTTTCTTTATCAAACTTAGCATGACCAACTCTGTGAATAAGAATAGTCTTTTTGTCGTATGGTATAACATTTGTAGTACCAAAACCCCTAGGATCTCCCTCTTCTAAGTCGGGGGTGCCAGGGTTCATTATTTCTGTGTTGAAGTAGATATCAGTGTTTGGTCCAAAAATTCTTTCTTGTTCTTCTCTTTCTAGGTCTTTAACCGCGTTCTCAAAAGACTCTAGTGCTTCAACAAAGCTGTATCTCAATGCTTGGCTTGGGTGGTTCGCAAAAAAAGAATCAAGTTCCTCTACATCAAGACCACCCATTTTTATTTGGCCCTTATTCCGTGCAGCTTTAGCTCTGCCGGTCACAACATCGAAGGAGAGAAAGATATTTTGACCATCAGTTTTTTCAGTTCCACGAAGCTTGCCGTCAGCGGCGGCCTGAAGTAGTTGCTTGAGTTCACCAAAGGTCATTTCACCATTATCATAGATATGGTTCATATGACCTGCGACAGCGCCCTCTAAAAGAATATTCTTAGACACAGTGATAAATCCTTATTTTACCCAGAGCTTCTTTAGTGTATCAAAGATTTCATTGTTTCTATTGTTAAATCTTGACTCGTAAAGTTCTTGTTCTTTTTCAGGAGTAAAAATCTTAGATTCATTTTGTCCTTCTTTCTTTTTTTGAACATGTTTTCTGAGTTGTGGAGGAACTTCACCCTTTTTAGGTTTTGCGCCCTTCTTTTTAGAGTCACCGCCTTCTTTTTCTTTCTTTTGTTTTTGGGCTTGGCTAATTGGCTCTTTTGTGTTACCATCTCCATCAACGTCTGGAAAGTCAGGCTTTGCACTGGCTTCATCAATTTCTTTTTCACATTTTGGACATTTTTTGCCTAATTTTTTGCACTTTGCACAATCTTTTTCGCCGATAACTTTTTTGCCCTTCTCTTCATCATCTTTTCCAGGCATACAATGCATTTCGTCAACTTCATCTTTTTTTCCTGATGACGCACCAGTACAATGTCCTTCTTCTATTTCTTTTTGTTTCTTGAGTTCTTCAATTACAGCCAATGATATCATCTCTTCAAGCCGGCTGGATCCAGTAGGCTTGAACGGTGTCATTTCAGTTTTTTGACCTGGCAGTTGGCGCCCACCACCATAGTTACCAGGGTTGAATTTTGCTTTTTGACCCGATTTCTGGTAGCCAGAAGTAAAAGTCTTCCCCTTGTATATAAAAATTGGAATGCGATTTCTAGTGGCTTCCCTATAAGCAATTGATCTTGACTTAGCTTTGCTGAAATCTGGCACTGTTCTGCCTCTGTAATCTTTTCCCATACTCCACTTCTTACCCATTGCAAAAGCCTTGTTCTCAGCATCTTGACGAGCAAATTCCTTTTTGTCCCTGGCAATACCAGCCTGTTCACGTTCGTACTTATCAAGCCTAGCTCTCTGGCGCCGGATATCATCATCAGCCTCGACGCCGCGATCATATTCATAATCATCTAAGTTCGAGCTAATTCGATCCGCACCAGTGCGCCCGTAGAATTCATCCTTCTGTTCGTTTATTCTTTTTTTCAAAAGTTTTCCAATGAGATTTTTCAACTCATTTTTTGATATTTTTATAGCCATTTTTTTACTCTCCTTTAAAAACTTGACTTCTTCTAATTGTTTTTTACATTTATCTTCCCAATCACGAAAGCACATATTACCCTGTTCGTAAGCTTGTCTTTCCATTTCTCTCATATGAGGGTTATCTTGAGCGTACCCAGGCCCCAAATCACCACACTTTTTAGGAGACAAATCTCCTTTAAGATTTTGTGTATGATGAACTAGCTCATGAGCAAGCGACCTTAGAATATCTTTGGGGTGCCTATCGGTAACAAAGATTGTAACACTTTCTTCTTGAGGATCATAATATGCTGTTTTTGCAAACACTTTTTTTGAGTTTTCTGCATCTTGTTTTAAAAAAAGTTTTGGTGGACGCTCAAAACCCATTCGATTTTGTGCAAATCCCATAAGATTTTTTATTAGTGGTTGCAAATCTTGCATACAAAAGCCTCAAAAAAAGAAAAATAACTATAAATAAATAGTTTTATACCTTTTGTTCGCCGATAAAAGTTTGATAGTGTCCAGTAGTAGATTGCAATCTTATATTTGCAGGTCCTCTACTACTTACTCGAAATGGAGCAACGCCAGGGTCCTGATAAAGACTAGTGGATGTTGTAGCATCCGTTCCTCCGGTAAAGTTGGCAGGAACATTTACGCTGGTTGTACTGTTCCAGTGGACTGAATTATCAACAGATAAACCCTTGTTTCCAGCTGTACCAGAAGTGTCTTGTGTAAGCAAAATCTTACCACTACTAGGTGTGGTTGCAGTAATCCCAAAGCCTGATTGTGCATTGATTGTGTTTTTTAGAGCAACTGCGGTACCGGCGCCGCCACCGCCAGCCGCAGTAATTCCTGTGACTGCTATCCTGCCAACACCACTAGTGCCATCTGCATCATCATCAATCTCAAAAGTTTTTGAAGTCCCAGCTGCATTGACAATGGTGATATGCGAACCTTCGTTTGGCTTGCTAGAAAAAGTAAAAGTAGCTGTCGCCTGAGCAGCAGATACATGTGTTACTTTTTCTCTTTGCGCAAAAGAAGCAGAATGATTTGTTATTGAATAGTCTTCTAAAATACTAACTGTCATCTGTGCTTCCACCTGCAGGTTCTTCTATAACTCTTATATATTTCGCCGCCGCGGCTTTAGCATTTCTCACGGCTCTCTTAAACCATGTAGAGATAAGCAAATCTTGCCCTCCGCCTCCACCGGCAATAGCTGCATGCAACATTATACCCTGCTCTAATGTTGTTGGATTATCCGCATCAAAGCCAAATTGGCTTTCCATACTTTCTCTTTTCGTCATCCCATTTCGGAGCTTGTACTTTGAATTTAGAACATTGCGAATAAAGCCTGCACTCATTGCAGCACCAACCGTAGGCTCTCTATACAAAAGACCCGGGTCTTCTAAAATTTTATCCACTGGCAGTCCGGCTTTTTTAGCTGTAGCCGCATAGTTTTGTGCAAAAGTATTTTGTATCGGCCCGCGGCCACGATACTTGTAGCCTGGAAGGTTGGGATCAAAAAGAGCAGGATTTATCCTGCCGCCTTTTAAAACAGGCATTGTTATTGGCTTGATTCCATAAGCTGGAACATTTTGATTTGGAGAGTAGCCATAAGCTATGTTGAACATTGCAATGCCCGCTTTTTTGCCCGACTTATCTGATGAAAGCTGTTCCCATTCACTCTCAAGAGGTTCTCTGCCAAGTTGCTTCCTGAAAATTGATGCAATTCGATTACCTACGGTACTCCGTTTTGCAGAGCCTTTATTCTTGATTTCTCCAGTTTTTCTATTCTTTCTATATCCATGCACCAGATATCCATAGCTGTACCACGAACTTTCCTCTATCCCTTTGAAACCTGATTCTTTACCCATTACTGCAAGAGCGCCGGCTAGAGAATATTTATTAGTTATACCTAAATTATAAAGCTGATTTATAAATTTTTCTGCTGTAGTTTTCTTAGCGCCTGTAAGATTGTGTTGAATACCAAATTTTTCTAAACTCACGACTTCTCCTGAAAGATCACCTCCTAAGTCTGAAAGACTATATTTTTGACCAGTAGAATCAAAGTTCGTTCCATCACTCATATCGACACCTCTAAGAAAATCTTCTATATTTAGTGGCTGACCCAGTTTTTCTAATTCTGAGTTTGCCTGTTGTTTGAACAGATCCATACCTATTGGCTTCCAATCGAAAGGATCTTCCATGAACAATTGAACCATGTATATGGCATATAAAATGCTGCTCACTTCACCATCAAAATCTCCTAGTAAACTTAATTGATCTGCAACTGCTTTTGCATTGGTATCTGCCATATCGCCCGCAGCAACTTTAGTAGGATCAAGTGCTCCATCTTCTCCGAAGCCTAGCACCTCAAGAATAGGAAACCCGGCTTCTATATTTTCTCTGGTCTTTAATCGAGCTTTGGAACTATTCTTTCGTGCATTATTAATTTTGTTCACTGTTTTTTTGCCATCTGCCGTCGTCGCATTCTTTGCCGCGGCCTTACCAGGATTTTTTTTATTTTTTATACCCTTTATGCCAAGCGCTGTAGCACCTGCTCCCAATAGTGCAGCAATACCGCCTGGAGCATATTTTGTTATCAAGTCCATAAGAAACCCACCAGCCATATCAATGCCAGAGGACATACTAGACTTGGCAATATCATAAGCTATGTACGGCGCCAATCCTTGAATAAAATTCGCTGCGGTTACTCGACCATCTTTAGAGATTTCTTTGTGAGTTTTATCCCACATTTTTTGCATATCAGAAATACAGTTGTAGCTTTTCTTTTCTCCGTCGTCGATATAGTCTACACTATCGTCACAATCTGGGCAGCCGGCAGCTTTCATATCTGCTGCTGTAACTTTGTAGTTTTTTAGTTTTTTTAGCCTATCATTACCTGTAAATTCTTTTTTATTATAAATGTGATTTAGTAGCCGCTGAAAACACCCAATCTTTAGTTGTGCAATTTCTTTTTCTGCGGTTGTTTGTGGTTTACCAAAAATTTCTGTGTAGACTCCTTTGACGGCGTCTAAGCAGCCTCCACCGTAAGCAACAATAGGCCCTAGTGGGCCAAGCATAGGATCTGCCACGCGCGGAGCATCTATTGCCCCTTTTATACACGCCGCTGCAGCGCTAGCGCCGACTGCCACAGCTGCGCGGTTCGCGATCCGCCCAGCAGATGCAGCACGGTTTTTTAAATTTTGCATTCTAGACGGCTTTGGTGGCTTTGGTGCATCCGGAGTCGTTGTCTTCTTTGGTGCATCCGGAGTCGTTGTCTTCTTGGACTTCTTACCTGAGCCTTTCGATTTATTTTGGCCTTTTCTCTGGTTTCTTTTGTTGCCTCGGCCCTGTTGTCGTTTCGCCGGCTCGTTGCCTCTGTTCTTCGTTTTTTTCTTTGTCGGCTGTTTTCGTCGCCCCGGTGTTGATTGCTTTCCTCCTCCGCCGGTGCGGGCTTTTCTGCCCTTTTGCTTATTTTCTGCCAAAAGTTCTTCAATAAACTGTTCATATGAGCTTTTGGCGTCTGGATCAAGAACGCTGCGCTCTATTACGATATCCGGAAGCTTGTCGCTATCTTCTTCGAGTTGTTCTAAATACTTTCTCCAAGAATAGGCATATTTATTATTATCACTCATAATAGTAATTAGGCTAGATGTATTCTTTGTCTCCAGAAAAATAAGTTTCAAGATCTTCGTTTACGTCCATCTGTAATTTAGTTTGAATCCAAAACTCCATATCATTTCTAGAATCAAACTCAAGCATGTGGGGACCATGGTAGGCCTTCCACATCCCAACTTCGTCAAGTATGTCCATTTTGTTTATTACTAACTTATCTATACCATTTATTCTAGCTGCCATCTTTAGCATATCAAAATCCATCCAATTGATCTGTCTTGGCCGGCCAGTTGTAGAGCCATACTCTTGCCCAAGGTCCCTAATATCCTCAAATATATCATCAGGACCTTCAAAGTCTTTAGCTCCAACATATGTTTCATAAATTTTAGCCACGCCCCATACATCTCTGATTGATTTTGGTGGTATTCCGTTTAGAATAGCTGAGCCAACAGTACAATGAGAAGAAGTCACATAAGGGTAATCACCCCAGTCAACATCTAAACCAAAACCTTGAGCTCCTTCGAATAAAACTTCAATTTCTTCATATTCTTCGTTTTCATAAAGCTCGTGATATAGATTGATTAGATACTTACTCAATCTAGGGTCTTCAAGGGCTCTAACTCCCTTTCTACCGTACTTATCACGGTAAGCAGGGCCATTACCCCTCTTTGTTGTTCCAATCTCTTCATCTTTTGAATCTTCGGCTCGATGAAAATCAGTTATGACATGTGCATTGGTTGCAATCTTCACTAAATCACCTGCAGGTATACCTGATTTTTCTAATTCTTCAATTTCTTTTAGAAATGTTTCAACATGTATGACACATCCGGGACCAATAACAGATTTTATGCCAAAAAAAACACCACAAGGTATGTGGTGAGTGACAAACCTAACTCCTTCGTGATAAATTGTGTGCCCTGCATTACATCCACCGTTATATCTTATAACATGAGTATAATCATTTTGTCGACAGAGCGCATGCGCAATTTTACCCTTACCGCAATCTCCGTATTGAAGATCTACAACAACATCAGC
>Ga0163109_10004136_pt1 | contig 11062 bp, 10 predicted proteins | sample CRUFie1St13metaG_FD_108704 | JGI IMG/M metagenome (GOLD analysis project Ga0163109, IMG submission 108704) | Marine microbial communities from the Costa Rica Dome - CRUD Field 142mm St13 metaG | ecosystem: Environmental > Aquatic > Marine > Oceanic > Photic zone | place: Costa Rica: the Eastern... | reverse complement strand
GAGAATATTGAAAAAATTAAGCACATACCAACCGAGATTGTCCAAGGCAGGTATGATGTAGTATGTCCGATGTTATCAGCTTGGGAATTACATAAAGCGTTTCCTAAATCAGGATTTCATATTATTCAAGATTCTGGACATTCTATGACAGAAGATGGTATAAGAAGTAAGTTGATTGAACTAACAGATAAGTATAGTAATGTTTAAAAAACATTTTTTAAGTATTTTTAAAATCAGAAGTTCATGAACATTTTGAAGACAAATAATTATAAAATTTTATTAGTTGATGATGAACAAGATATTCTTGATATCTTAAATTATAATTTATCTAAAGAAGGATACAACATAATATGCGCTGAAAATGGAGTTGATGCATTAGATAAAATATCTTCTGATATAAATCTAATAATTTTAGATGTTATGATGCCCCAAATGGATGGTCTTGAATTTTGCAAGATTATTAAATCAAAAATAAATTATAAACATATACCCATTATTTTTTTAACTGCTAAAGACAATGAGATAGATGAAATTATAGGTTTAGAAATTGGTGCTGATGACTATATATATAAGCCAATTAGCATAAGAAAATTAAAAGCTCGAATAAAAGTATTGTTAAGAAGAAACCAAGGCAATGATAGTAAAAGTTCAAAACAATATATATGTAATAATCTTTTGTTAGATTATGAGAATTATAGAGTATATATAAAAAATAACATTGTAAATCTAACAACAAATGAAATGAAGATTCTTTTTTTATTATCAAGGTCCCCCAAAAGGTTTTTCACTAGGCAAGAAATATTAAATATTCTCTGGAAAGATGTAATTGTAAGTGATCGAACAGTTGATACTCATATTGTTAGCATCAGAGCTAAGTTAGAAAATTATTCCAATATTTTGGAAACAAAACGTGGACTTGGATATTCCTTTAACCCTAGTTTATATGTTCAACAGAAATAAGTTATTCATACAAGCTTCAATGACTTTCTGTATATCTTTAAGTGCAGCTATTATCATATATATTTATTTTCAATCAAATATATATTTGTTATCTATTTTACTTTCCATATTAATAATATTTAATATTAAAATTTTGCATACTTTCTTTTATAGAATTAATAAAATTAAAAGGCAAATTAATGCTATATATAAAGATAATTTTATTTTTGACAATTCTACTGAAAGCTTTGAATTATTAATTAATCAAATTGATAAAATATCTCAAAAATTCAAAAATGATAGATTAGAACTAAATAAAGTAAGTAAAGTTCGAACTGAATTTTTAGCCAATGTTTCTCATGAGTTAAAAACTCCAATTTTTGCAATAAAGGGTTTTACAGAGACCCTATTAGATGGTGCACTTGAAGATTCTAAGGTTAATAAAAAATTTGTAGAAAATATCGAGACTCAGGCAAATAGGTTAGAAAATTTATTTTCTGATTTAATTGATATCTCAAAAATTGAATCCAATCAATTAGTATTAAAATTAAATAAATTTAAACTTCAAAGACTTATAGATTGGTCTAGAGATACATTCGCAGAAACTATAAATAATAAAGGAATTAAATTTATTGTTCCTGATTGTAAAGATTTGTGTGTAGTTGGAGATGAAAAATATTTAAAGCTAGTTTTTTCTAATTTGATTAACAATGCTATTAATTATTCTAATAGTGGTAGCATTATCATTGCAGCTAAATCAATTCGAAATAAAGTAAAAATTTCCATAACAGATAATGGTATAGGTATTGAGCAAAAACATATCAATAGAATTTTTGAAAGGTTTTATAGAGTTGATTCTGATAGATCAAGGCAAACAGGTGGTACTGGCCTTGGACTATCTATTGTTAAACATATTTTGGAGGCACACGGTGCTGATATAAAGGTAGAGAGTGATACTAATGTGGGCTCTATTTTTTCTTTTGAACTAAACAATAAATAAATTCTTAACATAAACTTAACAATATCCTCATTTTATCTTCATTTCAATTATTTAATTTTAGATATTAATTATAAAGGCAGAAGATGAAAAACCAATTAACATTTTTAAAAATTCTAGGTGTATTTCTTTGCTTATATTTATTTTTGGTTGGTATTGGAGGATTATCATCAGGAATTAAAGGATTAGGAGGTGGTTTTGCCAAGACAGTTTTAAGTACTACTAGCAATCCATTTACAGCTCTTTTTATAGGAATCCTTTGTACAACACTCTTTCAAAGTTCATCAACTACGACTTCTCTAATAGTTACAATGGCAAGCACTGGAGCTCTTACTATTGGTGGAGCGGTGCCAATGATTATGGGAGCTAATATTGGTACCACTGTTACAAATACATTAGTTTCTATTGGATATATAGGTAAAGGCAATGAATTTCGAAGAGCTTTTGCAGCATCGACAGTACATGACTTTTTTAATATAATGTCTGTTATGATTTTATTTCCCCTAGAGCTCATGTTTGGCTTTTTAGAAAAACTTTCTTTGGGTTTGGGTACAATGTTATTTGGAGTACTTTCCACTGACCAAGCATTTAAAAGCCCAATTAAAAAAGCCGTAAAATGGGGTTCAAAAAAAATAGAATATATAAGTTTTGATAATGATATCGTATATATTATTCTTAGCGTTCTTCTTACATTTTTAATGCTATTTAGTATTGTTAAGTTACTTAGAAGTCTTGTATTGGAAAAAGTTGAAGCATTTTTTGATAAATTTTTATTTAGAAATGCAATTAGTGCGATGATTTTTGGAATTATTTTAACTATTATGGTACAAAGCTCATCGATCACCACATCTACTATTGTGCCATTGGCAGGGGCTGGAGTTTTAACGCTTCGACAGATATTTCCATTCACATTAGGTGCTAATATAGGCACTACTGTTACCGCTTTAGTGGCATCATTAACTTTAAATCCAATCGCAATGGTGGCATCTTTTAGTCATTTATTTTTTAATATTTTTGGTATTGCCCTAATCTATCCAATCAAAATTTTAAGGGAAATTCCAATTAAGCTAGCAGAGAGTATGGCAGACCAATCTGTAAATAATAAATTCATTCCGTTGATTTATTTAGCTATATTATTTATAGGTCTACCATTAATCATAATTTTTATGGGGGGTTAAAATGTTTAAACAAATATTTGAAATGTTTAAAAGTGATAGTTTATATGAACAGGCATTATCAGAATGCCATGAAATGCTAGAAATAGACAGAGAGATGTTTAATGAATCTATTAATGCGCTTAGAACATCAGATTCCGCAGAAATACCAATTGATATTTATGCAATGGATAAAAAAATTAATTCATTTGAAAGAGATGTCAGAAGGAAGGTGATGACACATCTTGCAATATCAGGTTCACAAGATTTAGGCTCAGGATTAATCTTAACTAGTGTTGTAATCGATATTGAGAGAATTGGAGATTATACAAAAAACATATATGACCTCGCAGTTAGCCATCCAAAGAAGTTAAATACCGGTACCTTTGAAGATAAACTTACTACTATTGAGCATAATACAAAAGATTACTTCAATAGAACGATTGACACTTTTAAATCTCAGGATATTGATTCTGCAAGAGAACTAATGGGTAATTATAAGGAAGAAATTTCAGAGGTAAGTCAATCAATAGTAGAGGGCGTGATTTCTGGAAAAGATGATAGTTTATCTGCTTCCCAGGCTGCATCAGTAGTCTTATATAGTAGATACCTAAAAAGAATTGCTGCACATTCAAGAAATCTTATTTCAAGTATAGTTAATCCATTTGAAAGAATAGGATATCCAGAATAAAGGTGAAACAAACTTTACTTTTTCTTTGTACGGGAAATTCGTGTAGATCGCAAATGGCGGAAGGTTTCGCTAAATCTTTACTAAATGAAAAATATACCATATTCAGTGCAGGAGTTGAAGCACATGGTCTAAATCCCAAAGCTGTAGAAGTTATGAATGAAAAAGGTATTGATATATCTAAACAAGAGTCATCAAAAATAACTAATGATCAGCTTTCTAATTATAATTTCATTGTAACTCTATGCGGTGATGCAAGAGATAGGTGTCCAATTTTAGCAGATATACAAAAAAATATTCATTGGGATTTAGAAGATCCAGCAAAGGCTAAAGGCACTGATGATGAAGTTATGGAAGTTTATAGAAAAGTACGAGATCAAATAGCAATAAACATACGTACTCTATTATGATGAATACTAACTTAGCTAAATTTTTAGCAGAGTTCTTAGGTACATATGCTTTAGTTTTTTTTGGATGTGGATCAATGATTCTAAATGAAATCAATCCAAGCTCTATTTCAGTTGATTCAATTCCTATTATCTTTGGTCTTATTGTAGCTGTAATGATATATACATTTGGTACTATTTCAGGTGCTCATTTTAATCCTGCAGTATCAATTGCATTTTGCTTAAATAAAAGCATTAAAATAACGGATTTATATTTTTATATTCCTGCTCAACTGACCGGAGCAATAGCAGCATCATTTTCACATAAATATTTTTTTGGAAATAATCATACGTTTGGCATGACCCTTAATCGTCTAACACAATCTCAAGGTTTTTTTCTTGAAATTTTAATTAGTTTTTTCCTAATGCTTAGCATTTTTAGCATTGCATCTAATAAAAATATATCTAATTTAATTATAGGTTTTTCCATTGGAGGAATCATTTCAGTGTGCTCTTTTGTTGCTGGACCATTCACTGGGGCATCAATGAATCCAGCGCGGTCTATTGGTCCTGCCCTGGTTGCAGGAAATTTGGATAATATTGGGATGTACATATTTGCGCCCATTATAGGAATGTTCATATCATTATTAATATTTAATTATTTAAAACAAAAAGGAGAATCATGAAAAAAATCATATTAACGTTAACTTTAATTTCTGGACTTATGGCTGAAGGTCTTTCTGGTGTTTCGTATTTTCGATATGCTATTGGTGATTTTAGCGAAGATGAGCAAAGTGGATTTTACATAGATAGAGCCTATTTAACTTATAATAAAACAATATCTGATAAATCAGCATTTAAATTTCAAAGTGATATTCACAATATGGGTGGAGCTTATCATATGTTTATTAAAAAAGCTCATATGACATATAAGATGAATGAAAATAGTAAAATTATGATGGGTGTAATTGGAATGAATATGTTAAATATTCAAGAGAAGAATTGGGGTTATCGATTTATTCAAAAGAGCGCAATGGATCTTAATAAATGGTCAGCGACAGCAGATCTAGGAGTTGGGTTTCATCAATCTTTAGGAAAAATTTCACTAAGCGTCCTATTAACAAATGGAGAAGGTTATAAAAAAACATCTTCAGATGATTATGAAAAACTATCTATACAAGCAATATATGGTGAAAAAAGACTTAATAAAAATGATGGATTTAATGCGGGTGTAGTATTCTCATCACTAGGTTATGACATAGATGATGAAAGTAAAACAGGAAATATTATGGGGTTTTTCTCTGGTTGGTCAGGTATGGGTGCTAGGTTAGGATTTGAATATAACATGGGTACAGACCTTAATTTAGAGGTTATTGAGGATGATGAAGGAACTGCTGACATAGATGAAACAACTATGTATGATACATCATCTTCTTTAATGTCTTTTTATGGAAATTATACATTACCTTTTTTAAATGATTTATCTCTTTTTGCAAGGTATGATATGCTTGATTCAGGTATTGAAAATCATGAAACCATGACATTATTAGCAGGATTAGTATATAAGTGTGAGGGTGGAGTAATGATATCACCAAATGTAAAACAAGTAACAGTCGGAGAAGAGGACCCAACAACATCTATGAATGTAACCCTTCAACTTAGTTTTTAATATATCATTTATACCAAGGCACCCATTTATTGGGTGCCTTAGATAATAAGAAATCATGGAAATTGCTGTTCTTATTTTAGCTGCATTTATCACCTCATCTATATCCGCAGTATTAGGCATGGGTGGAGGCATTATACTATTAGGTATTATGGCCATTATTATACCTGAAGGATATATGGTAATTGCACTCCATGGTATCATTCAATTAGTAAGTAACACCTCTCGTGCATATGTATTTAGAGAATATTTAGTAAATAGTGTTATTAAAAGCTTTTTTGTTGGTTCAGTTACGGGCCTTGTTCTTTCAACACTAATTATTATATTTATTACAAGTTCATATCAACTAGACTCTGCAAACGATTTAAAGTTTGATTTTTTAAAACCTATGATAGGTTTATTTATTCTATGGTACTTGTTTTTAAAGGGTCCTAAAAAACAAAAAAAATCTTCATTTATATTTGTTGGATGGGTAGGAGGTCTAAGCACTGTTTTTATTGGTGCATCTGGGCCTCTTATTGCTCCATTTTTTTTAAATGATAACTTTACTAAAGAAAATATAGTAGCTAACAAAGCTGCATGTCAGGCGCTCAGCCATATAGGTAAAATTCCTATATTTATTTATTTATTTCATGTCAATTATATATCGCAAATAAGTACATTACTTCCTTTAATTATTTCTGTATATATTGGAACTCATTTTGGGAAATATATTTTAGGTTTTATCCCTGAGAAGGTATTTAGAGTTTTATTTCAGATTGGATTATTTCTAATATCAATTAAGCTAATAATTTTTAATTAGAAAGTGTTGAGAAAATAAATTATAAATTAAATGGTTATAATGATTTATTTGTCACACTTACTATAACCGCATGACATACAAGAATCACAGCCATTCTCGGTTTTTAGTGACTTACTCGAGCATGTTGGACAAATTCTAAAATCACTATTAAGTTCATCCTCAGTTATTTGCAGGTTATCTGCAACATCCTGAGTTTGAGCTATAAATTCATTTTTTTTTTGACCTGATGAAGTATCTTCAGGCTTATCAATGATTTTAACATCATAGAAAAATCGTTCTATGACATCTGCGATTTCAGAATAAAATGAGTGATAATATTTTCCTTCTTTAAAAGAACCACCATTTGGATCAAATATACCTTGAAGTTCTTCAAGAATAAACATTGGATTAGTTCCACGTCTGAATATAGCAGATATTAATCTTGTCAATACAACATACTCAGATGTTTTAGTTAAATCTTTCGAATTAATAAAAATCTCTATGGGGCGAATACCATTATCACTTTTAACATAACTAAGAGTTATAAATACAGAATTTTTTACAAAAGCACTTTTTAGTTTATATACCTTTGCATCAACTACTTCTGGTCTACTGGTTGCCTCTAATTGTTCTTGAGGGGTTTCCTGTTTGACTTGACTAGCCTTAGGCTCTTTATTCTCTTTAATTATATCTGTAGCATTTAATTTTATCATACTTTAACTTCCTCAGTCGTAGCAACGGTTTCTGTAGTTGTGCTTTCATCTTCAGATTCTGTTTTCATCTTTTTTAGATGGTGATACATTGTTGTCAATTTTCCATCTGGTCGCTTGAAAATATCATCTCCAGCCATATCTATAGTTTCACCATTTTCTTGCATAATAGAAAAGCTTTTATTTTTCATTTCTTGAAATTCTGTCATTTTATTTTCAACACTAAGAATCGGGAAACGACTTCCATCTCTATAAATGGTTACACCCTTAAGCTTATTTTTCCAGGCCTTGATGTAAATATCTGAGATCGTTTCAGGTTCTACATCCTCAGGCAGGTTAATAGTTGATGAGATACTGTGATCGATATATCTTTGTATCACACCTTGAACACCTACTCTTTTAACAGAGTCGATTTTGTGGGCAGTTCTGGTTAAAAATTCTGGTAGAACCTCATCGACATCCTCAGCCTTATCAATATCCTCTTGTATGCCCATTTTATCAATATAAGCTTGTATTGTAGAGTGAAACACTTTAAACATTTTATTTCCAAATGATTCTGATCTTCGTGTATAAAATGTTGAGAAAATTGGCTCTACACCACCAGAAACACCTATATAATTCTTTTCTTCACTTTTATAGCCAAGAACAATATTCGATATAGACCCGGTTGGAGCAATAGACATAATAGCAATATTTCTAAGTCCATTTTTTCTAATCATATTGTGTGTTTGCTCACTCAATGCTTCTTTTACAAATGGACATTCCATATATGCTTCTTCGTCAAATATAGATGAAGCACCTTTTTCTTTTGCAATAAAAGAAGATGCCTGATATGATGCGTTTGTTATATACTCCATAACTTTTTCAATCATCATCGTTCCTTGCTCAGAGTCATATGCTACACCCAGCTGATTAAGCATATCCGCAATTCCCATAACACCTAAACCTAATCTTCTTGTTTCCGATGCTGCTTGTCGTTGTTTTGGCAAGGCATTTAAATCTTCATTCCATGTAACGACATTATCTAAGAATCTCACAAGGGTTTCTGATGATTCTGCCAGCTGATCCCAATCTATAGAGGCTTCAGGCGTAAAGCCATCTTTAACAAATCGTGATAAATTTATTGAGCCTAGGTTGCATGCACCCCCATCTTCTAATGGAACCTCTGCACAAGGGTTAGTACAAATAATTGGTCTGCCAACATAATTTGAAGGAGAATAATCACTCATCGTAGACCAGAAAATGATTCCAGGCTCTGCAGTTTTATAGTTTCCTTCAATGAATTGATCCCAGATCTCTCGTGCTTTAATTAAGCTTTTGACCTCATTTGTATTTGGACTATCAAAATAAAGCATAAAATCACCTGAAGCTTTTACAACAATATCAAATTTACCTTTATTGATTGGGATAATATAATCACCAAAAATATCTCTTTTTGATGCATCCTCGAAATCTGATTTTTGAAGATCATAATCGTGATTTTCTTTTACCCATTTCTTAAGCTGATTAAATGATTTAAATGTATTTAATAATTCATAATCATTAGGATTTTTAGAAGGGATACCACTAGAGTAATGTAATTCTTCTTCATCCTGTGGCGCGCTCATGATACGATCTTTATTATTTTTTCGATATACCAGTAATGTAGAATCTCCAAATTCTCTTTGCTCATCTATGGCACGCATAAATTCATCACTTGCTTTTACTGAAATATTTGCGAATCTAACTTGCGTATTTTCCATTACTTGTTTTTTGATGGTATCTAATTCTTTATCATCAAACATGCCGGACCATCCACATTGCTCTACAATTTGATTGGTTACCCAGTTTGGCATTTTTTTAACTTTTATAAAATGTTGAACATCAGGATGTTTCACATCAATAGTAAGCATCAACGCTCCACGTCTACCACTTTGTCCGATAAGTCCTGTTGTTAATGAATATAGTTCCATAAATGATACCGCACCAGTTGAGCTATCAGCTGCATTATGAACCAGAGAATCTTTTGGTCTCAGGCATGATATATCAACTCCAATTCCACCACCGTATGAATAGGTCCTCGCACATTCAAAAGCAGCCTCATATATGGAGTCAATATCATCATATTGAATTTTAGAAACGAAGCAGTTTGCTAATGTCTTGATTCTATATAAATCACCAGATCCAGCAAGAACTCTTCCTCCAGATACGAATCGGCCTTCATATAAATCGGTATAAAATTTTTCAGCCCACTGTTTTTGCTTTGCTTTTCCATCTTCTACGGTAGCAATAAAAGAAGATAGTCTTTTAAATACATCTTCAGGGCAGGTTTCAACAGTTTCATTGTTTAAATTTTTAAGATAATATTTCTTTTCATAAATTGTTTTTGCAAGTTCATTATCTCCTAAATAATTACCATTATAGGGCAATTTGTTTCCTTGCAAAGATGATATATGATCATAAATTTCTTTGTAGGTTTTTGTTCGTGAAGATCCAATCACTTTGGTTGTCTTGCCTTGGTATTTGAACATATTTTCAATATCGATCATAAAAATTCCTTATCATTAAAATTTTATTATTGCAGTTATAAAACAATACAGTTTTTTTGCCTAAAAAGGCACAACTTACTCATAGGTAGCTAGTGAATTATTTTTAATAATTCTTCATCCAGGGTTCTGGATATTTTTATTTTTATAGATGTTTTCTCGTCGAAAAGAAAAACTCACATTATACAAGATGTTGAAATCTTGGTACAAAAATATACCTTATATTGTGTTTACTTGCAATAATTTTGTTAGACTTTTTTCAAGAATGGAGGAGAATTTTTTTTAATTTTAGAAATATGCTAGAAATAAAAAATATATTAAATTTAAACATAACATTTTCTACAAATATTTATTTAAGAGGTATTCATGAGTTCAGCTACAATTAAGACAGATGATTTTGAGATTGAGCTTCCTATTGTTGAAGGAAGTGAAAATGAAAAAGCTATAGATATCACATCACTTCGAGGTTCAACTGGATATATTACATTAGATCCTGGGTATGGAAATACTGGTTCTTGCAATAGTTCAATTACTTTTATCGATGGTGAAAAAGGAATATTGAGATATAGAGGTTATCCTATTGAAGATTTGGTAAAACAGGGAGTTTCGTTCACAGATGTTTCATATTTACTATTGTATGGTGAGCTTGAAGAATCACAAAAGAAAACAGATTTTAAAGAGTATATAAGAACTCATGCGAATATACATGAGGATATGAATAGATTTTTTAATGGATTTCCCCTGTCAGCACATCCAATGGCAATTTTATCCTCAATGGTAACAGCCTTGTCTGGTTTTAATCCTGATGGTGATAGTCAAGACCCAGATGTAATAGATGAGAATATTGCAAAGCTTATTGCAAAGGTTAAAACGATTGCAGCTTATTCATATAGAAAATCTCATGGTATGCCATTTATATACCCTGATCATAATTTGAATTATGTAGAAAACTTTTTATATATGATGTTTGGTGAACCTCAGAAACAATACATCCAAAATGATGTTGTCTCTGATGCTCTAAATACATTATTAGTTTTGCATGCTGACCATGAACAGAATTGTTCTACATCTACAGTTAGAATGGCTGGAAGTAGTCATGCTAATTTATTTGCGACTATTTCAGCAGGTATTGCAGCTTTGTGGGGACCTAAGCATGGCGGGGCGAATCAAGCTGTTATAGAAATGCTTGAAGGTATCTATCAAGATGGCGGAGACT
>Ga0163109_10004134_pt1 | contig 11065 bp, 9 predicted proteins | sample CRUFie1St13metaG_FD_108704 | JGI IMG/M metagenome (GOLD analysis project Ga0163109, IMG submission 108704) | Marine microbial communities from the Costa Rica Dome - CRUD Field 142mm St13 metaG | ecosystem: Environmental > Aquatic > Marine > Oceanic > Photic zone | place: Costa Rica: the Eastern... | reverse complement strand
GCAGTGTCAGAGAGCAGTTCCTGTCTGTAGCCTGCATCAAAGGAAAACTTTTCCCTGACTTCTTTATCCATTTTGGGATATTCGCGCATCGCCTTGAAGAGATTATCACGATTTGACAAAGCCTCCTGTCGGAATGCAGGATCGGTCTCTAGTTTGTTTAGGAATTGAAAGGTATCGTTGAAACGATCAAAATAGCTGTAGTATTTCTCATAGTACTTCCGTAGAGTGTCATCTACCCCTAGTCCATTGCGATTGTTTCCATGTTCTTGAATCGTGGCGTAGTAGCGCTTGAACATCTCCCGGGGGTCGTCCATCAGTTCAAGCAATCGAGCAATTTCCAGAAGTGCTTTAGACTGGTCCCCCTCTGGATGGGCTTCTACATATTTTTCGTAGAGCTCTTTTGTTGCCTGATATGCCTCTTTAGTCTCTGGTGCCTCGGTGAGGGCTCCCGCTTCGAAAACTGCATAGTCGATGAAGTTGTAATCCTCTGTGATGGGACCTTCTTCCGAACCAAAAACTACCTGCTTGTAGTGTACTATGGCTTGCTCGGTATTTTCTTGAGCAGAAGCGATATCTCCTAAGAAAACCTCTGCTTCACCGCGCATCTTACTGCGAGGGTACTTCTCTTTAAATGTGTTGAGGTTATCGCGAGCAAGTTGCCAGATCTCTTTGGCCTTTTCTTCGTCCTCTTCTTCTGCTGCCATACCTTTAGCGCAAACACCCCGGCGAAATGTCGAGTCTTCGATATAATCGCTTTCGGGATAGTCCTTAAAAACCGCATCGAAGTGGGGCTTTGCGTCTGAGTATTTCTGTTGATAAAGCAAGGCAAGCGCCGACCAATAGTGTAATCCTTGGAGCATATCAGGCTTTTCAGCACCATAGTCCTTGGCTAGAAGTTTTGAAAAGGTTTCAATGAGTTCCTTCCACTTGCTTTCATCGTTTTCGCCGCGAGCAACCCAACCGCTACCCATCATAAAGACCACATGGTTGGCCAATTTATCCATTGGCTTTTTTTCAAGAAGCATTGTGCAGATTGCCCACATCTCGTCAAAACTGGCGTTACTTTCACGCATGAAAGCTTCTGCTTCTGGAGGCGTTTCTGCAGTTTCTGAAAGCTTCAAATCTTTTTCGGCTTCATCTTTATAGATAGCTGCGAGCCTTAATCCCACCTCGTAGGCATATTTCTGAAATTCTGGATTGTCGAGGTATCGAGCCGCGATTTCACGTGCCGCATCACGTTTTTTAATTTTTTCTGCCTGAACAAACGTGGCGTACATATAGCTCTCCCGTCGATCTTTGTCGACCTTGGGGTAGTCTGTTACAAGACCCATATATCCCCAGAATGCCTCCCAGTCCCGACCCATGGCTGCATAGTTGGTAGCCTTTCGCCAACGGAGGTCCTTGGTGTAGTCGTTGTCTGGAGTTTTTAGCATTTCTGCTACTCTATCACGTTTTCGCTTTATCGTATCATGCTCTATTTTGAGGTTATTAAGCGCTGTTGCTTCGTATCTGGGGAGATCTTTTCCTAGGCGTTTCTGCCGTCCCTCATAGTATTTCAGTCTTGGTGTTACTTCCACCAGTAATCCTTGGTATGACGCAACAATCTCCTTTGGTGTCATCGTGAGGGAGTAGAAGAGTGAAGCCTTCTGATATTCCTTGATAGATGCAAGATGGTCTCCGGCTTGGAGGAACTGATAATTTAGGCGTGGGTCGAATCGGGACTTGGTGTTGGTGTTGAGGTGGGGTAGCAAACCTTCTATCTTGTCGAATTGTTCCTTGGCTACATACGCTTCTGTTAGCGCTGCTGCTGCCATGGTCTTCTTTTCTTTGTCAGGGGTAAGCTCTAAGAAGCTTTCGAACCAAGGCATTCCTTCCTCCCACATCTCTTCAAAATAATACGCCTGCACCAATTTCTCTATGGCGTCTGTTCTCTCCGTGATCCTCAGTCTACCAACGTTGGGAGGAGACAAAAGCATTTTGAGCGTCTTGATTGCTCCCTTAAAGTCGCCTGTTCCTCGATGACAGTCCACCTTGTTAATGAGTACAAAATGCATGTCTGCTCCGCTTGGGTAGGTTTTGATGTAATGCTCGAATTGTTCTGCAGCTTTTTTTAGTAGGTTTTTGTCTTGCTTCTGAGTGTATCCCTTCATGAAGCCTATGCCTATGAAGTAGTCGATTTTGTCCAATTTTTTAACGTCAAACTCCCCGTCTTTGGCACGCTTTTTGAACTCATTTAAGTATGGTATCGCTCCGTATAGATCACCGTTGCCGAGCATAGCCTTCATTTTGTTGACTAGGTTCTGAGTACTAACGTTATCCAAATTCTCAACTTGCCCATACAGCGACTGCAATTGCAGTCCACCTAGGATTAAGCAGAAAGATACGACCTGCTTAAATAATTTTAAGCCGACCATCTTTGAAGGGGTGTTCATCAGATAGAATCTATGTTTCAGCAATATCTAAGACTAAACGCACATCGTCTCTCATTTCAAGCTTTCCCAAGGGAAATTCATTGCACTTCAATCATGGTAATCTTTTGTCGTTAGAAGTGACTGAGTTCAACGGATCTATTTCCGAGGGTAGGGTATCCCTTCCGGGCGGGCAATTTCGAATGGGTGCATCTGGTCCTGAAACATGGTCTGCCGACGCAGAGGGTCCCGTGCGAACTGTTGAATTGAAACCATTTGCAATAGACGTTCACGCGGTAACAAACCAAGATTTCAAGGGATTTATCGAAGCAACTGGTTATGTGACGGATGCTGAGCGGTTTGGTTGGTCTTACGTTTTTGTTGGCATGTTAAAAACTGCTAAGAAAAAAGTCCGCTTAAAAAGTCTTGCCCATAGACAAACAGAGTGGTGGCACGCAGTTAGGGGAGTGACATGGAAGCGCCCTGAAGGTCCTGGGAGTTCCCTAAAGAAACGGATGCAACATCCCGTTGTTCACGTTTCTTGGAATGATGCTGATGCTTTTGCAAGGTGGATCGGGAAGCGCCTGCCTACTGAAGCAGAATGGGAGTATGCTGCTCGAGGTGGTTTGGATGACCAACTCTATCCATGGGGAAGTGAATTAACACCAGATGGAGAGCATCAATGCAACATTTGGCAGGGTAATTTTCCCTCAACAAATACTTGTTCCGATGGATATTTTGGTACTGCCCCTGCCTCTGCTTTCCGACCTAATGGTTTTGGTCTCTACAACATGATCGGTAACACTTGGGAATGGTGCTCAGATTGGTGGTCTATTCACTTTAGGTCTGATGGTATTACGAAAAATCCATCCGGTCCACCGCTAGGTAATGAAAAGGTGATTCGTGGAGGGTCGTTTCTATGCCACGATTCATACTGCAATCGATACCGTAATTCCGCCCGCACCAAAAACACTCCCGAATCCACCACGGGAAATATTGGCTTTCGCTGCGCTTCTGATATATAGATTTCCTCTTCATGTGTTTATGGTTTCTACGCCAGAAGCCCATTGATCATTTTTTTAATTGTAATCGTTCTATTTAAGTTCCAGTGTAAACGTCCCTTTTTCTAGTTTTTAACTCCAATACTCAAATAACATGATAGCCACGGACGACCGCAAGAATCGATTGCAAGATGCCATCATCCGCAAAGGAATGCGATACACTAAACAGCGCGAACATATCTTTAATATTCTCATGGACAAGCGGGATCATCCCACTGCCGACGAGGTATTTCTCCGAGCTCGCCGAAAGATGTCATCCATTTCACTGGCCACCGTTTATAATTGTCTAGATGCTCTTGTTGAGTGCGATCTTGTACGGCAAGTTCACGTCGAACGAGAATCTACCCGTTATTGCCCTAACCTCAGCGAACATGCTCACTTCCATTGCGAAAAAACAGGCCAAATTTACGACATAGAGCTCCCTGAATCTTTTCGCGAAGACATAATCTCACAACTTCCTTCAGGCTTCAGAATGGCCGCTGTTGACATATTGATACGCGGAAAATCGAGCTGAACCTTTAACACTTTTCTCACGTAGCACCTTAATATTAATGGATAGCCTTCACATCCAAAATTTGAATGCCTCCATCGGGGGAAATGTAATCCTCAATGACTTCTCTTTGACGATTCCGAAAGGGGAGGTACACGCACTGATGGGGCCCAACGGTACAGGAAAAAGCACTCTCGCTAAAGTTTTGGCAGGACACCAAGATTATCATGTAGAAAGCGGAGCCGTCCTTCTTGATGGCATTGATATCCTTGGTATGGAGCCTGATGAAATCTCTCACGCTGGTCTCTTCCTTGCTTTTCAATACCCTCTTGAAATATCAGGCGTAAGTATCGCGAATTTTATTCGTGCAGCAATCGAGTCACGACTCGCCCCAGAGGAAAGCTTAGATGCACCAGCTTACTATCGGCGACTCTACGAAAAAATGGACTTGTTGCAAATTGATCGTAAATTCACTTCACGTTCTCTCAACGAAGGCTTTTCAGGTGGGGAAAAAAAGCGTGCTGAAGTACTTCAGATGGCAATGCTTGAGCCCACTTATTGCATTCTCGACGAAACAGATAGTGGACTTGATATCGATGCACTCAAGGTCGTTTCCAATGGTGTCAACTTCATGCGCAGCGAAGAAAGAGGTTCCCTGATCATCACACATTACCAGAGACTTTTAGATTACATCGTGCCTGATGTCGTCCACGTTATGTGGGACGGTCGTATTGTAAAAAGTGGCGATAAAGGCCTTGCTCTCGAACTGGAACAAAAGGGCTATGACTGGGTCAAACAAGAACTAGCATTTGCCTGTTCGTAACATTGCATCTTGAAAATTCACCATGAACGCGACTGAAACCATCGATCTTGATCTCGAGAAAGGTAACTTTCACTACGACACTGATTACGCTTTCGATGCTGGCACTGGACTTTCCGAGGCTACCATCAACTACATATCTGGCGTAAAAGAGGAGGATTCTTGGGTACGAGACTTCCGTGCTAAAGGGTTACGTACATTTTTCAAGAAGCCCATGCCTACTCACTGGGCTACTCGCGACCTTGAGAATATCGATTTCAACAAAATTCGATACTATCTCTCCAAGGGACAAGCTCCTAGTCGCACTTGGGATGAGGTCCCTGACGATGTAAAAAACACTTTCGAACGCCTCGGTATTCCGGAGCAGGAACGTAAATTTCTCGCTGGTGTCGAAGCCCAGTTTGACAGTGAGGCCGCTTATTCCCGAATGAAGGATGATCTTGCTAAGGAAGGAGTCATTTTCGTGGGTTCTACCGAGGGTCTTCGTGAGCATCCCGAAATATTCCAACGTTGGTTCGGTAAAGTTATTCCTACTTCAGACAACAAATTTAGTGCGCTTAACAGCGCTGTCTTTAGCGGTGGCAGTTTTATATATGTACCCCCCGGAGTGAAGGTAAAGCAACCCCTTCAGGCATATTTCCGCATAAACGCTGAAAATTTTGGCCAATTCGAGCGTACACTTATCATCGCTGATGAGGGCTCTGAAATAACCTACATGGAAGGCTGCACTGCGCCGAAGTTTGAGACCAGCACCCTTCATAGTGCTGTTGTTGAACTTGTTGCTTTGAAGGGTGCCAAGATCCAATATATCACCGTGCAAAACTGGTCCAACAACGTATTTAACCTAGTCACCAAAAGAGCTCTTGCTGAGGAAGAGGCTGAGGTTAAGTGGATCGACTGTAACATTGGCTCGCGACTTACTATGAAATACCCAGGCGTTATCCTCAAAGGGCGAAAGGCAAGGGGAGAAGTTCTCTCTATTGCGCTTGCTGGTGATGGTCAGCACCAAGATACTGGTGCCAAGATGATCCATGCTGCGGATGAGACATCTAGCAACATTATCTCCAAGAGTATCTCCGTTGGTACTGGGCGATCTACTTACAGGGGAATCGTCAGGGTCCCACAGAGCCTTTACGGATGCAAAAATAACACCGAATGCGACGCCTTGCTGATCAACTCCCAAAGTCGTACCGACACTTATCCTGCAATATCCGTTCGTGGTGACGGAAATTCGGTCCAACATGAGGCAAGCGTCTCCAAGGTCAGTGCTGAGCAAATTTTCTACATGCGCCAACGTGGTTTGAGTGAAGCACAGGCAATGAGCCTAAGCGTGAATGGCTTTGTCAATGATTTGGTTCGCGAATTCCCAATGGAGTATAGTGTTGAGCTCAAACGTCTCATCGAGATGGAAATGGAAGGCTCGGTGGGCTGAGCATCTTTCCCCTAGCTTCCTTGAAAAACTTTTAACCAATGAAAATTGTTGATGAAAATGCCTTTGCCTTGCCATCGGCTAAAGACCCAGATTGGCGTTTTGCTTCGGTACGAAAGTATCGCCTTGATGCTGTTCAACCCACTTTGGATCTGCCCGAAGATGCGCTCCAAGATCTCGCCGAGCGCTCCCGATTTCTTTATGACACTGCCGGTTATGCTACCCTTGCTGGAAACCAATTATCTTCGCCTATCCATCTCCAAGACTCTGCCACTAGTTTGGGTGTGAGTTTAGATCTTTCAGAATCACCATTCGAGATTTTTCCAACTCTAGGTGGACAACAGTTTTTGGATTACAACACTACTAACACGCGAACTAGTATCCGCCTAAATGTTCCTGACAATGTGGAGCTACAATCTCCTATCCTTCTTGTTCACTGGAATGATACCAGTTTAGCGTTACCACAAATACAAGTCAAAACGGGTAAATACTCTAAACTCAGCCTAGTCGAAATTTACCTGTCAGCTGACTCTAAGCCAGGGCAAAACATTGCATCGACTCAGGTTCAAGCAGGTGAGGGAAGTCATGTTTCTCGTGTGGTTGTACGTAATTGGAATCCACATACTACTGCAGTGCATCTTGAAAAACTCTCTGCGCAAAGGGATGCTCTTCTACGATCCATCAATATCAACATTGGTGGTGGAACTATCCGGCAGGAATCAGTAATTTCTGCGGAGGGGCAAGGGGCAGACCTAAGACTTCATTCACTTTCTGTTTCTGGTGAAGATCAGGAATTTGATCAACGAACTCTTCAAACTCATCAGGCGCCGAATTCAAAGTCTGATTTGTTGTTCAAAAATGCCCTCATGGCTGGCGGTCGCACTATCTTTTCGGGCATGATTCAAGTTTCTCCTGAGGCTCAGTACACTGATGCTTACCAGACCAATCGTAACCTATTGCTGCATCCGTCGGCTGAAGCCAACTCATTACCCGGACTCGAGATTCTTGCCAATGATGTTAAATGTAGCCATGGAGCCACTTCTGGGCAGATCGATGACGAACAACTTTTCTACATGCGAAGTCGAGGCATCACTGAACAAATAGCGCGTCAGCTTCTGGTATTTGGTTTTTTCGAGGAAATCATCTCAAAAATCCATCTTCCTGATTTGGAAAATAAAGTTCGTTGCTGGATCGAAGAGCGTTTCAAAACCTAAAAACTATGGATCATAAAGAAACTGCACTTACCGCAGATGTGGAGGCTACCCTGATCCCACAGGGAGATAATTGCACATTACCCGCAGGGACAAAGGTCACCATCACTCACAAGCTTGGTGGAAACTTTACCGTGATGACTGGAAATGGTATGTTCCGTATCAGCCGTGACTACGCTGAAGCTTTGGGTGAGACCGTTGAAGATTTGGACGCTGTTGCCGAGAAACAAGAACATGACGGTCCCCCTGACAATGAGGCACTTTGGGAACAACTTCGTAACGTCTTTGACCCTGAAATACCTGTCAACATCGTTGACCTTGGTTTAGTCTACAATCTTGATGTTAATGAGATTTCTGACAACCACTACTTAGTGCATGTTGACATGACTCTAACTGCCCCAGGTTGCGGTATGGGGCCAACTATCGCTGAAGATGCTAAAGGTCGGCTACTGGGAGTATCTGGAGTAGGCGATGCACATGTCGAGATTGTCTGGGACCCTCCTTGGACCCAAGACTTGATTTCTGAAGAAGGTAAGATGCAACTTGGACTTATTTGAATCTTTATTAACTTCCTAGTTTCTGGTCTTGATCCTGCCCAAATCATTTGTTTTCTCCTTGCGCCCTATGAGCGAAAAGCTGCCCAAAATAGCCCTTGGTACAGACCATGCTGGTTTTACCTACAAAGAGTTCTTAAAAGAGCAACTCGAGGCGTGTGGTCACGAGGTGAAAGATTTCGGTACTCATTCTGAAGAGTCAGTAGACTATCCCGTACCAGTAAAAGCTGCTGCACGTGCAGTTTCTGTTGGGGATTGTGATCTTGCTATCGTGCTTGGCGGAAGCGGTAACGGCGAAGCTATGGCTGCTAACAAGGTGAGTGGCATACGCTGCGCATTATGTTGGGATGAGAAAACTGGGCGTCTTGCCAAAGAGCACAATAACGCCAATGCACTTTCCTTGGGTCAGCGCCAGATTACCAAGGATATGGCCTGGTCTATCGTTTGTGCATGGTTAGAGGCTGAATTCGAGGGTGGACGCCATGAACGTAGGATTGATTTGATCGAAACTGCCTGATACTAACTACAACTTTATTTCAATTTATACCCATGCCGAAGAAGGAAGAGACCAAGCCCGAAGATATTTCAACAGTCATCCAGAAGAAGTTTTTGGAGGAGCGCAAAATTTTCCTTTGGGGAGAAGTGAGCGATAAATCCGCTAAAGATATCACTGAGAAGCTACTCTACTTGGAGTGGACAGATCCTGGTAAAGATATAACTTTTTACATCAACACCCCTGGGGGTTCCATTACTGCTGGTATGGCCATCTTTGATACAATGAAGATGATTACCTCTCCAGTGGCAGTCGTTGTTACAGGGATGGCTGCAAGCATGGGTTCGATTCTTCTCAGCGGCGCTGCCAAAGGCCGTAGGTACCTTTACCCTCACTCACGGGTAATGATCCATCAACCTTTAATCTCCGGACGCATGGTGGCGCCAGCAGTTGATATCAATATTCAAGCCGAGGAGATGGAGAAACTGCGCCACGAACTTAACCAGATACTTGCCGATGCATCAGGTAAGCCACTTGAGCAGGTAGAGAACGATACTGATCGTGATTTCTATCTAAATGCTAAAGAGGCTTTGCAGTACGGACTTGCCGACGAGATCGTCGAAGAAATCTAAATAGAAACCATAAAGCCCTGCTCACTAATAATTAAACAGGGCTTCATGAAATTGGTTATTTTCCAATCAATTCCCTACATCAAGGGATGTAGGTGGCAGCTTTATCAATTGAATGAGTAAAGAGGCAGGCGCTGTCTATGCCTTCTCTTTTGACCGTATCCTTAATTGCGTCTCGCACCTTATCTAAGGCAGCAGGTGCAATCGAAGTCTGGACGGATGCCCACTCTTCATTCGCTTGTTCAGCTGGAGCATTTGGATCACGTAGCGTTCCGAAAACAACACTTACACCTCCAGCACCAGCGTTCAGGATCGCGTCATAAATCGCTGGATAATTATCACGATGAACAAGGCAGAAGAGACCTACCAATTCGGTCAGGTCGGTCAACAATTTGGGCTGACCACCAGCCTTTGTCCCGTCCTCAGCAGTAGCGACAGACCTCCAGTCTTTGCCGCCTTTTATTTCATCTATTGCACCGATAATTTGATCTAGGCTAGCTCCAGCTCCACTACTGAAGGTAGTAGAGATGTTGATCAGCCCTCGATTTACTGGTGTCGTGTACATGAAGCCACGGCCAGGCTCAGTGATCTTACCTGAACGAGCCATTTCAGTGAATACCTTGTCCGCTTCACTCTTTTCAACAGCAGCTATTACGATTTCCTTTTCTGGTCCTTTAGTGAGGCGAAGAAGGCGAATCTTATCGCGGACGCCACCGCCCTCGCCGAATGTTATGGTGGGTCCTGAGGATCCAGCCTTGAGAGCCGCTTCCGCCATGTCATCACCTACGCCGATCTCAACGATACCAATTATGGCTTCCATGTCTGCGATGAAGGGATCTGCATCATTACTGCCATTACCCTCAGCAATTAGCAGAGGGAAGGCTCCCGTGTGTTGTACTTCACCGTTGCAGGGCATTGCGAAGATTGCACCGCTACCTGCACGATTCAATTGGCCAGCTTCGACAGCACTAGTCATAAGATCGCCAAGCTTAGATGAGGGAACAAGAAGTTGGAAGAGCTCTTGTTCTGGCGCTGGCGGTGGAAACATCTTGCTAAAGAATCCTCCTCCCTCGTTTAAAAGAGAACCGCGAGAGGTGGATTGTATGATGTGTTTGGCTCCATTCTTGCCGAGGCTTTGAACGACGGCTTCCCCAGTTAATTTGGGTAGGATGATGGAGACTAAAGAGTAGTCAGTTGTTGAATTGAAATCACTCATGTTAGGCTGCCTCTACTTGGTTTTGAGTTGCTTCTTCATCCTCTGTTTTCTTGGGCTTCTTCTTAACGATTAAGCCTACGGTGAGGACAGTCAGAATAGGTCCGACCGACGCTAAGGAAAGAACTCCAAAACCGTCGATAGCCCCTGTCTTGGAACCAATTCCCAAGCCCATGGCAAGAACAAGCGGAACTGTAATAGGACCAGTAGTCACACCTGCGCTGTCCCAGCCGAAATTTACGAAGTCCTCGCTGGAGAGGAATGTCAGAATTAAGAGTAGGGTATAGGGAGGCAGTAGGAGGTACCAGAGCTCCAGATTGAAAGCAATCTTAGCGACACCTGTGCCAATTCCAAGAGCAACTCCAAGTGCTACCGCCTGCATGAGGAGGCTCTTCTTGAACGCCCCTACAGTGATCTTCTCCACAGTGGAACCTAGCGCGTTAAGGGCTGGTTCCGCTAGTGTTGCTCCATATCCAAGGATAAATCCAAATAGAATTGCTAGACATTTTCCTGCGGTTGTGGAGGCAAACATTGGATCTACGAAACCTTCTGCTCCCCAAGGCATTATACGTTCGAATGTCGAAACCACATTTTGTCCGAGTTGTGAACCAAGCGGGGAGAGACCAAGTGAAATACCCAGATTGAAAAGACACATTCCAATGACTGCGCATGCAATACCGATGATTAACTCGTCTAAGTATTTTGGCTTTTGCCTAAGCCCGACCATCAAAACAATAAGCAATATCGAGCAAAGCGG
>Ga0163109_10004133_pt1 | contig 11066 bp, 9 predicted proteins | sample CRUFie1St13metaG_FD_108704 | JGI IMG/M metagenome (GOLD analysis project Ga0163109, IMG submission 108704) | Marine microbial communities from the Costa Rica Dome - CRUD Field 142mm St13 metaG | ecosystem: Environmental > Aquatic > Marine > Oceanic > Photic zone | place: Costa Rica: the Eastern... | reverse complement strand
GTCTTCAAGGGGAAGTCTTTGCACAGGTGCATGAATTATTTCTGAATCAACCTCAATTTGGGGCTTAATTATCTCTGATGTGGATTGAAAATTTTCTTCCATGAGCTTTACATGATTCTTATTTGGTTCAACACTGTAATATTTTGCATCAGAATAATCGTTATAAAGCAGTTTGGTAACAACTCCTGCTCCAGCTCCAATTTCGCAAATGCTATTTGGTTTGTATTTATTTACTAAACTTATAATCTTTTTATGGGCAGGGTGCAGCTCAGGGAATGGAAAATCTGTCATTTCCCACATTTCTAAGGGTGCAACAGTTGGATAAATTTTATCAAAATCTTTTGTCGAGAATTTTAAATAGTTAAGATATTGTTTTTGTAATTCATCAAAATTTACTTCGGAAAAATCAAAATTTTCTTTATTGCAATTTAATAAACTAATAAATTTTGTTTTATCTAATAAAGTCATTTGGTCTTAATTATAGGATACATAATTTTGTATAAAATTAACAAAGTATAAATATAGAAAGTATAAAAGAGACCTTTGTTTAGTAATATTAATACGTAATTATCTAATCGATTTTCAAAACCCCATCCGATAATGTAATAAGTTGACGAAATAAGGTTTAATAATATTAAATATATTTTGTTGTATTTGTTTACAAAATTAAAAATCAAGAAACAAAATATTGAACTAATTACAAATTTATAGCCCCAGTTTTGATAGGTATTAATTAAGATTACGCTAGGAATAAGAAAAATAATTTTACTAAGTTTATCTTCATCAGCACTAAATTGAAAATTTTTATACACATCAAGAATTTTTCTTCTAAATGAAAAAGCCAAAATTAAAACAAAAAATAGTAAAACTGCAAACTCATCATATCCTATATAGTCATTAAGTATCTTAAAGTCGTGATATATTCCAAAAGATCTAGTGAAGCTCACTGGTGAAGGTAGATCTGAAACATCAAATATATAATGATTTAAAATAAAACCTAAATTGATGATAAAAAATAATGTATATTTTTTTAAATTTTCGTAATCTTTTTTTTGAAGAAATACCAAAATATATCCTATAAAAAATCCAATTGTATAGATTTTTATTTGAGTTAAAAGTGTTAAAAAAATTATATTGAAATACTTAAATTCTAGTTTTTGGTAAAACAAAAGAATTATTAAATAGGTAAAAACAAATAGATCACTATTTAATGAAAACAGCAAAAAATGAATTCCAGGTGAAACTAGAATTGTTACCAAAAAAATTTCATTTTCATCATTTATGTAAATTATGAAACACAGAAGTAATGAAAAAATAGTAAATATCGTAAAAGTTGCTTCCCAAATAAAAGCATGATTAAAATATAAAAAATCAGTAAATTGACCATATCCTATAGTCTGAGGACATTCTTTTAAGATATTGTCGTATTTATATAAATATTTATTTTCACCAAAATTACAACTTAAATAATGCAAAAAGTTTTGCATATCCCAAAATATAGAAGATTGCGGATTTTCAGAAAAAATAGTATAAAAACTATTTAGAAAATAGTTGATGGGTATTATTTTAAGTAAAGATTTGTTAATTCTACTTAATTCAATATTTTTAAATATGCAGTAAGCAGCAAAGCAAAAAAAAATTAAAATAAACATTCGGTAATTTACATAAATAACGAGGTTAATGAAAACAAGGAATACAGAGAGGTAGTGCTTACTAATTAAACTGTTCATAGAATAAATATAGTAATTATTTTTAATTTAAAGTTTTTAAATGTTCTAAATGCAGTAATTTATTTTTTTGGGTTAAAATCAATTTTGTGAATAAGTTAAATTCTTGGAATAACATCCCTAATACTTCTAAAACAAAATCTGTAATTCTCAAAGATAACAATTTTTTTGCTAAAAATTCAGGTGATATATTACCAAGAGGGCTTGGTAGAAGCTATGGAGATGTATGTTTAATTGAAGACGGCAGTTTAGCTTTAACTAATCAAAAAAAAAGAATTATTGACTTTGATGAAGAAAACGGTTCAATTACATGTGAGTCAGGAATATCAATTAATGAAATTCTTAAATTTATTACACCAAAGGGGTGGTTTTTACCTGTTGTTCCGGGAACAAGTTATGTAACAATTGGGGGAGCAGTAGCAAACGATATTCACGGAAAGAATCACCATAATAAAGGTTCTTTTGGGAATTCAGTAGAAAGTTTTGAAATCCTACTTTCAAATGGCAAAGTTTTAAATTGTAGTAAAGATAATAATATAGAACTTTTCAACGCAACTATTGGAGGTTTGGGCTTAACGGGCTTGATATTATCTGTAAAAATTCAATTAATAAAAATATCAAACCAATTTATTGAAACTGGATCAATTCGTTTTTATTCTTTGGATGAATTTTTAGAAATTAATCGAGAAATGGAAAAAAAATATGAGTATACAGTGGCTTGGGTTGATTTTAACCCAAGCAATTCTTACAAGTTAAGGGGGGTCTATCTTTACGGTAACCACTCTGAAGAGCAAAACATCAAAAAGTCATTGAGCTCAAATAAATTTAAGATTTCAGTTCCTTTCACCCCTCCAGTTTCTCTAGTGAACAATCTTACATTGTCATTGCTAAATAGTTTCTATTTCTCTATTAATAAAAATAAAAATACAAAATTACAAAGTTATAAAAGTTTTTTCTTTCCTCTTGACATTATAAAAAACTGGAATAAGGCTTATGGGGTAAAAGGTTTTTATCAATATCAATTTGTTGTACCAACTAAATCAGCTCATAGTGTAATTAATAAGGTAATTAATGAATTTCAAAAAGCCAACCAAAGACCTGCGTTAGGTGTACTAAAAACATTCGGTGATATTGAATCAAGTGGGCTACTTTCTTTTCCAGAAAAAGGACTCACACTTGCAATAGATTTACAAAATAAAGGAAAAGTAACTTTGGAACTTATGAATAAACTGGATGAAATCATTTTAGATTTTGGAGGAAAACTATATGCTGCTAAAGATTGTAGAATGTCTGCATCCACTTTTAAAAAGATGTACCCGCAAATAGAAAGTTTCAAAGAGTATAAAGATCCTAGAATATCTTCTTTATTTTATAAAAGAGTAATAAATTAAATTATTTTCTTTGAGTTGTAAGTGCTTTTGAAATAATTACATCTTTGTTTTCAATTAACCAATAAAAATATGTTATTTTATTCTCAACCTCATGTGCAAGTTCCTCAAAATTATTTTTTATAAATATAAAGTACAAATTTAAAATCCCTTGTTCATTCGTTATCGAAAAAGGGTATTTATTTACTAAAGCTACTAATTCCGAGTATGTGTTTTGTTCAATTATTCCAGTGTCAAAATACATGACACCAGTTTGAAAATATGTTGTGATTTTTAAATCAAATGATTCGCTGAGTTTTTGAAATTTTGGATGATTTATATCAAATTGTGACGAAAGTTGCCAATTATATGTTGGATACCCATCAGACCTAGCATATATTTTATTTTTAGGTTTGATGTCTAAGATGGGTTTAATGTCATCATGGATATGCATATTTATGTCAATATAAAAGATGTATTTCCATTGCTTAATTTTTTTGCTAAATAAATGCAATTTATACCACTGAAAGTTTTTATTTATATGTCTATTTGAACCAATACTTAAATTAGACAATGATTGCTCTGCTTTGGAATCAAAAACTATTTTTTTAAATCTAAGTACATTTACTTTATTATTTTTTTTTAAATATCTAATCAAAAAAGTCGGACAAAGGATATTTGTAATGACTAAAATTTCACCACTATATTTACCATTAGTTCTGAGCTGGGTATAAATTCTTGGAAAGTTTTTATAGAGATATTTAAAATTAGCTACTACACAAACTGCTATTTGGTTTTTGTTTTTACCCACAACCTCATGTTAATTTCAAAGTATAAAAATAATAAGAACAAATAAATTTATTAATTAATTGTTGCTTATTATCATTTTGCATAATGAAAAAAAAACAATTTCATAAATTAGTTTTAAAAAATGTTGATAAATATTTTCTCTATTTAAATCTATTCCTTATTTACTTTTTAGTAAGAAAATATAGTAATTATCTGGAACCTTTTGAAGATGAAATTACTTCTTTATTGTCAGGTGTTTCTTTCTTACAAAATTTAGATTTTGATGGGACACCACTTATAAATGGTAACTATTCACCTTATTTGACTTCAGGACCAATCGCGTCAATAGGAAGTGGAGCAGGGTGGTTGTTAACCAATAATTTTGTTATTGCTAGAGTTATTAATTTTTATTTTTTGATATCTCTTGTTTATGTGCTGATTAATTTTACTAATTTCTTCAAAACCCAGAGTCGCTTATTTGTCTTCAATATTGTTTTATTAATTACCACTCTTTTACCCTGGTGGTATGGTTCTTTATATAGCCTTGGTGAAATGTTTTCATCAGCACTATTTGCCTTATCTATCTTGTTGGTAAAGACAAACAGAAATCTTGCATTTTTTATTATGGGGTTTTCCATTATTTTTGGAAAGTTAATACAAATTCTACTCGTCGGGCCTTTTATTTTTATTTATATACTTACTGTTAAGAAAATTAATTTTTATAATATTTTAAATTTTGTTTTTCCATTTTTAATATTCTTTACTCTTGTAGCAATAAAAAATACTAACTTTAATTTATTTGATTACCTAACTTCTTATTTTGAAATTATATATAACCACCAGTCATCTGGTTTACAGGTTAATGATTTTTTTAGTTTAGAAAACTTCTTGCAACAACTAAATAGCTCTGAATTTTCACAGTGGACTTTAATTACTAAGATCAGGGTATTAATCAGTCCCATAATCTTTTCGTTTATTTTATTAAAAGAAAGTAAAAACTTGAAAACAATATTCGATTCTTCTTATGCTGTTATTTTTTCGATACTTTTACCTTATGCATGGTTTGTATTTCTATCGCAAACTAAATGGATTAGATATTCTCAGCACTATTTATATTTGATTTTATTTTTTTCAATTATTATTTTATTTACAGAAACTGAACTCTCACCAATTTCACACAATTTATTAATTTTTAATATATCTTTATTTCTTAGTTCAGAAATACTTCTAATACTATTTTTAGGCACTTTGTTTATTAAAAAAAATATTCTATTGTTTAAGAAGCTAACATTAATATTTTTAATTCTTAACTCATTAAATCAAGTAATAGAGAGTCAAAACTTGCCTAATTACAATTTAAATTTTGAAAATTGTAAAGAATCTCTTTCATCAATTAAATGTGTTGAGGACTACTTACCATATAAATTTGTAAAGTAGTATTAATTATTTATTTTCTTTCTGGGTTATAAATTTATTAAAATATAATTGTTTTAATGAATAAATTAAAAGATGTAATCAAAGACATCTTATATGTATCCAAGTTAACAGTTAAAAACAAAAAAATTATTATAACTACTTCAATTGCCTTGTCACAATTAACAGCTGCTACTGATTTGGCACTTATTGCTGTGTTTGCGGCAGTTATAGCAAAACAGTTCACAAACATAGAGTTTGTAAATATTATTTTAAATTACTTTATAGAATATAAAGTTTTTATTATTTTTCTGGTCGTTATTAGATATATTCTTAACTATTTTCAGTTTGCAATCTTAAAAAAAATAGAACTAGAAGTATTAGTTAACTTAAGAAGTTATATGTTTAAAAAAGTACTTGAACAAAGAAACCATTCAAACTCAGACTCTTACTACTACATAAATACCTTATGTGCTCATATTGCTTTTTTTTACTCTGGTTTTGCTAGTTTATTAAATTTCTTTTTACAAGGCCTTGCATATGCAATATATTTACTTTTTGCTGATATGCAATTAATTTCTTTTTTTGGAATAGGTGTAATAGTTTTGGCTTATCCAATAACAAAATTAATAAAAACAAGCAAAGAATACATGCACAAATCTTTTATTATTGGCAAAGATGCTCATAATGAAATGGTAAATGTTATCGAAAATCTTTCTCTAATTAAAATTTTAAGAATGGAAAGTCATCAAATAAATAAATTTAGGGATGTTTTAATTCATATAAAAAATATTATTTTTAAGAACGAACAAGTTTCTTTCTTAAACAAACAGCTTCCAAATATATTTACTCTGTTAATTTTTTCAATAATTATTAATATTCCTCAACTTGTTGGTAGATTAACATTAGACATTCTAGGAGTTACGATAAGGCTTTTTCAATCAGTTTCAAATGTATCTGATTCATTAAACAAAATTGCTAATTCTCAAGTGCATATTAAAGAATTCGTTCAAATTGAAAAAGGAATGAAGTTAAAAAATGAAAATTATTTCAAAGTAGATAAGAACTCTGGTATAAATTTAGAAAATATTTCATTTAAATATATAAATAGTGAAACATATATATTTAAAAATTTAAATCTAAACATTGATAGAAACACTCACAATATAATTATTGGCTCTAATGGATCAGGAAAGAGTACACTTTTGGGTTTAATAGGTAATGTTCTTAGACCAGAAAAAGGAACTCTAACATCATACTCTGAAAAGTTTGGATATATTGGAGCTTCTCCATTTATTTTTGCAACAACCCTTAAGGAAAACCTAATATATGGTAACAAAAACGAAATTTCTGATAAAAAAATAATTGAAATGATGAAGAAATTTGAAGTATTTAAAGAAAAAGATGGATACGATCTTAATAGAAAGATAGATAATGCCTCTCTTTCATCAGGGCAAATGCAAAAAATTGCTTTTATTAGAGCATTACTTTCTAATCCTGAAATTCTTCTTTTAGATGAATCTATTTCTAATTTAGATGATTTCTCAAAAGAACTAGTTCTAGATATCATATCCAATCAAAAAATAACAGTAATTAACTCTACTCACGACCCTGAAAAATATAACAATATTGATTCAGTATTCAAATTAGATGTCAACGACGAAATTAGAACAATTAATCGAATAAATTAGATGAAAGAAAAATTATTAATTGTTCACAATTTTTATAGAGATTTTGGCGGTGAAGACGCAAACATCACTGAAGAGATAGAATTTTTCGAAAACAAATATGATATAAAATTTTTTTATGCTCACAACAAAGACAGAATAAATATTTACGATGCAGTAGCATTTTTTACTAGAACTAATAAATCAATTAATAAAAGATTCAAGAAAGATATAGATGATTTCAAACCTGACCTAGTCTACATTCACAATACATGGTTTAAAATAAATCTGGGTATTTTTAAAATTTTAAAAAACAAAAATATTAAAACATTAATAAAAGTTCACAATTTTAGGTACGAATGCTCAAGATATTTTTTGAAAAAAAATCATTTAAAAAATGAAAAAATTTGTTTTGCATGTGGATTTGTTTCAAAAGATAGTCTTATCTTCAATAGGTACTATAAAGAATCATTTTTAAAATCGTTTTTTTTAATTTTGTATTCTAAAAAATATTTTAAATTGTTAACCTCGAACAATTTTAATATAATTTCAATAAATAATTTTCAGAAAAAAAAGCTTGAACAAGTTGGCATTATTCAAAATAATTTAAAAGTAATTTACAACCCAATAAATTTTGAAACCATTGAAAGCGACAAATCAAGAGAAAAAATATTAATTTATGCTGGAAGAATATCAAAAGAAAAAGGTGTTGATCAACTTATAAAAGCTTTTGAGATATCTGATCTAACTGACTTTAAGTTAAATATTGTTGGAGAAGGAGAACTAAAAGATGAATTACAAAGTACTTACAGCCATAACGCGAGTATACAATTTTTAGGACACGAAAGTAATTCAACAGTATTAAGGAAAATCGAAAATGCTACAGCAGTTGTAACCGCAACTACTTTATATGAAGGGCAACCCAGATTACTTTGTGAAGCATCATCACTGAAAACAGTATCTATTTATCCTTCCTTTGGGGGTATGGATGAATTTTTCCCAAATAATTATAAGCTATCATTTGAACAATTTAATTACAAAGACTTGGTTTACAAACTTAATTTGTTACTAGATGATGAAATGGTAAAAAACTTATCAGAAGATGTTTATGCTTATCTATTTGAAAAGCTAAACAAAGAACAAATTACTAATAACTTTCAAAGTATGTACAAGGTGTAAATTAAATTGATATCAGTAGTAATGTCTGTATACAATAATGAAGAAACAATCTCATCATCAGTAAACAGTATATTATCTCAAACATATGAAAATTTTGAATTTTTAATCATAGACGATTGCTCTACTGACCTTACATATGAAAAGTTAAAAAAGCTTCAAAAAAATGATAAAAGAATAAAGTTATATAAAAATTCAGAAAATATTGGCCTTACAGCATCTTTGAATTACTTAATTTCTAAATCTAATTTTGAATATATAGCTAGACAAGACGGAGATGATATTTCGGTTAAAGAAAGATTTGAAACGCAAATATATTACTTAGATACTAAAAAATATGACTTTTGTATAACTAGGGCAAGAATTAAAGGTACAAAAAAAAATATACCGAGAATTAGTATCTATTTACCTAGTAAGGCAGTCATAAAATACAAAAACCCTTTTATTCATGGGACACTGATGATTAAAAAAAATACTTTATTAAATTTGGGTTCTTATAATGAATCTTTTTATTATGCACAGGACTATAAGCTTTTTTGGGAATTATTAAATAAAAATGTAAAGTTTAAATATGTAAAAAATGTCTTATATGAATTAAATACAGAAAATAATATTTCTACAAATAAAAAGAATGAACAAAAATACTACAGAGACTGTGTAGTGAAGGGTATCGACCCTCAGCAATATTAAGCTTTACTTTTGATATAGTTTTTAATTATTATATGTAAAAACTCTTCTATTTCTTTTTTTGTACTCCAGCCCAGGTCATTCTTAATCTTTGAGGGGTCAGCAACAATAATTTCTGGATCATTCTTTCTAAGAATATTTTTATCAATTTTAATATATTGTTGATAATCAAGATCAAAATATCTAAATATTATGTCAATTATTTCTTTAATAGACGTAGCTTTTCCAGAACCTAGTACATAATCAAAACTTTTTCCATAAAAAGTAATTTCTAAGATACCTTCAACTATTTCCTCAGCGTATGACCAGTCTCTTTTCAATTCTAAGCTACCTAATTGTATATAATTTTTTTCCTGATTTTTAATATCTATAGCTCCATTAATTATTTTCATAATTAAGTACTCTGATCCTCTGAACTCAGACTCGTGGTTAAAGAGGATTCCACTAAATATATTCCAATCATAATTCTCATAAAGTTCTTTTACTCTATTATGATTTTGTAACTTTGCATTAGCGTATGGAGAGTTTGGAATAAAAGAACTTTTTTCAGAGTAAATAATTTCTTTATTATTTAAACCATACATTTCGGAAGATGATGCTTGAAAAAATCTACAAAAGTTTTTATTTTCGATTAGTGAGTCCGTAAGATTATTAAAAATTAGCTTTATTTCATTTTCTATTTTAGGATCTTTAAAAGACCTATAAACAGAGCTTGGGCCAGACAAATTAAAAACTACATTTGGCTCAACTTCTGAAACAAGATTGAAAACTTGATTTTTATTAAGTAAATCAGTATTTAAAATTTTTATATTATCAAAGTTTGCTTGAGCCTTTTTTTCAAATTGAGTCTTAGAGAGGTGTCTTGAGATTCCAATAATTTCAAAATTTTTGTGTTTTTCATTTAAAAGTTTTGTAAGAAAAACTCCATCTTGTCCAGCTATCCCAGTAATTAATATTTTCATTAGTATAGATATAATATGCTTTATTATTTAATAATCTACTATAAACAAATCAAATGAAAATATTTATTACAAAAATTAATGAATCATGGATTATAGATAGAGTTAAAAAAGAGTTCATAGATTATACTGAATTTAAATTTTCTAATTTTATATCTACTGCAAATGTTATTTGGGTAATTGCACCATGGAGTTTTGGTATTAAAAATATTGAAAAAATCAAAAATAAAAAAATTATTTACTCTATTTACCACATTGAGGACAAAAATTTAGAAAGTCAAGAAATTAAAGAAATTATCGAAGTGGATAAGCATGTTCATTCTTATCACGTAATTTCTAAAGAAACAAAAAAAATATTAGAACAAATAACAGAAAAACCTATTTACTATTTACCTTTTTGGGTAAATCAAAATGTTTGGTTTTTTATTTCTGATAAAACAAATCTTAGAAAAAAATACAATTTTCAAGCTGACGATTTTTTGATCGGAAGTTTTCAAAGAGATACTGAAGGTTCAGATTTGAAATCTCCAAAATTAGTTAAAGGACCAGATATTTTTATAAAAATCATAAAAGAAATTTCAAGCTATACACCAAATTTAAGAGTAGTTCTAACCGGTACTAGAAGGGCATACGTTATATCAGAACTTCAGAAATTAAACATACCCTTCAGTTATTTTGAAATGGCCGACTATAAGATGACTAATGAACTATACAACACTTTAGATCTATATTTGATTACATCGAGACTAGAGGGTGGTCCACAAGCATTAGTTGAATGCGGTCAGACCAAAACACCAATAATTTCGACAAATGTTGGAATAGCTGAGGAAATACTTCATCAAGAATCAATATTTGATGTAAATGATATAAATACATTTAAAAAAGCAAAGCCAAATATTGAATATGCTTATGAAAAATCTTCTTTGCTTAAAATCCCAGATGGAATTAATGGTTATATAAAAATGTTTAAGGAAGTTTATGAAAGTTAGCATAGGTTCTAGAGTTATTGATGGACCGTGGGGTGGTGGAAATTTATTTGTCGTCAATTTAAAGAGTTTTTTAATTGATAACGGACATGAAGTTATTCATGACTTGTGCGATAGCAACATCGACGTAATTTTACTTACAGATCCTAGAAGCAGAAAAGAGTCTTCCTCAACATTTAACCATGAAGATATCGTCAAATATAAAAAATATGTAAACCCTAATGTTGTAGTAATTCAAAGAATTAATGAATGTGATGAAAGAAAAGGAACAAGTTACATAAACGATTTTTATCTT
>Ga0163109_10004132_pt1 | contig 11068 bp, 8 predicted proteins | sample CRUFie1St13metaG_FD_108704 | JGI IMG/M metagenome (GOLD analysis project Ga0163109, IMG submission 108704) | Marine microbial communities from the Costa Rica Dome - CRUD Field 142mm St13 metaG | ecosystem: Environmental > Aquatic > Marine > Oceanic > Photic zone | place: Costa Rica: the Eastern... | reverse complement strand
CCCCCATCGTGATGAGGCCGGTCATGAGCAAACAAGAAACAAGGCCGAAAGCCATCATGGCTTTTTTGTTGTCGTGGATGAACAGACCGAGTTTGAAAAATGCCCTTGTTTGGAGGACTTTCGGGTCCGTTGCACCTTCCATGTTCTTTATCCAAAAAAACGCTGTATTTGAATCGGCGTCTCATTACCCTACACCGGGTGTTCTGAAACTCACCGACGCTGGAAAAACCCTCGTGGCTTTCTCAACCACCAAGGACATCAAAGGTGTAGATGAAACCCAAAAAGGCGTGAATAAAGACCAGATAGATGATCAAATCTGCCGCTCGACCGTGTTTGAGTTTGGCTGCAGCAAAGGACTCGCCGGCTTTTCGTTGGTCCCGCGTTCGCTTGCCCAACCGCGTCATGAACACCATGAGACCGAAACCAACTGGCCCCATGAATCCGTGAAGGGATTGCGGAACGAGCGAGGAGACGATGCCTTCACCAGCATACCACCCGGTGAACCCGCGCGCAAGGAAGGCTACGAGGATCACGCCGCCTGTCGCCCAAAGAAGGCGCTCGCCGTTGGTCTCATGCCGTTGCAAGTGCAGCGCACGTTCCTCTCCTTTGAGTTCGTAAGACTTCTTGCGCCACGCATATTGCCACCACATCCACATCACCAAAACGCTTGCGAGAAGCGGGTGCAGGAGTAAAGCAACGGTGGGTACAAGTTCCATACAGACTCAACGAGGACGAAAGGTCTCGGGTTCATGGAAGTATGCCTCTCGCCTTCGATTTGGGCAAAACAACCCATCGGTGGGTTGAAAGGGCTCTCGTCGTGGGGGAAAATGAGGGGATGAAGGCTTGGACGAACAGTACATGGAAACCTGTCTCAAGGCAGCGTTTTCGAAACCCAAGTCGGGTGCTGTTCGCGTCTCTATCATGAACCGAGAATCCGCTTGGAAAATGCTGGACAAACCCCTCAGGGCGCACCTCGTCATCGCTGCGCACGAGCAAGAACCTCCTTCATCAGAGGACGACGAAGACGCCTCACCGCGGCGATCCGCCCTGAATCGGCCGCGAGGGCGCATGCGCCGCTCGGGCCGTCAAACGGGTCCAGCCCACATGTCGTGGCTTCACAAACCGCAGGCGGTCATCGAGGAGGCGCCGTACACAACCGCCTATCAGTTGGCCACGCTGTTGGTTCACAAGCAACTCGACGAAGACAACTGGGACGAAGCATGGAACGCTCATGAGAACCTGCTTCGTGAAACCTGCATGGTGGAAGGTGTTCACCCTGTGTGGCACACCATCGGCGAAAAAACGCCTCTCCTCGGGCAGTTCCTTGCTTTTCCAAAAGCGAAGGTTGAGAAGACGAAGTCCACCACGGCCATGGGGACCGATTTCTTTTGGATCGACCCCCGCGACAAAGACGCCATCGTCACCGTACTCAAGCTTGCCAGTGCAGGCGTGAGCGACCCTGACATCAAGGTCGCTCTGCAAAAGGCCACCAATCAAATCTCAGGCGGTCGCACCTACACGCTTGAGGCGCCCCTGAACGCCCTTGAGGGATCCATGGCGTTCATCACCGCTTTGCTTGCGCTTCACGCAGGTCACGATGTCCCTGAGGCCGTGCGAAAGGCTTGCAAGAAAGCGGACGCTGAACTCGCTGCCGCCATCGAAGATTTTCAACACCTTGTGGCGGGTACCGTCAACGATTGGCCATCCTTGCTCGCCTTGGAACGAGACGATTCTCTCTCGACCGCTCGCCGTACGCTTGGCTGGCAGCATGCTCCCTCAGAGGCCGAGGCCTGCAGTTCCGGCGAGCTGCATGCAGGCTTGGCCCTGTTGGAACAGGCCGGGGTTCACGAGGGCCGGGACCGCCTGACATGGTGGCGCTTGAAGGCCTTGCTTCGAGAAGGCCAACAAGACGAAGCGGTGGAGGTGTTGGAAGAACGGCGCTTGGACGCTTCTTCAGACGTTGCCGAACTGCTTCCGCTTGTCGTTTCGCTTTCCAGCGAGCGCGCCAACGACTGGCTGATGCGTTTCATGGACGACGTGGACGAACAAGCCCTCTACCACGTCCTCCACGAACCCAACCTGACGGCGACCCTCCGTCGTAAGGCGGCTCAACGTCTGTGCGATGAACAAGGCGCCATGTGGGAGGAAAGCCGGTCGGTTGCGTTGACCTTGCTGCTTGAGGAACTGGACATCGATCGTCTGGCACGCGTCTTTGGGAGCGACGGCATGCTTTCGCTCTCACACCCTTACATGTCACTGCTCGTGAGTCATCTGGCTCCCGCCAACGTCCATGCCGCTCTTCGCCCGCAAATTTACGCCTGCCGAACACAGGCCATGCAGGCCATCCACGGTGCCGAGGTTCCCGATGTGCTCAGCCCCCTGGCCGAACACCTTCTGCTGCTTATGGAGGGCATCTACAAGGAAACACCTGAGGTGGCTGAAGTCCTGAACCCGAAGGCGTTGCAAGCGTTCTCTCCTATCAGCAGAGCCTTGGCCGGGGACGGTGTTGTCAGTGCCACCCACGTCCGCAACATGGGAGCCAGTTTGGATGAACTCAGCCTATCAACGGTGGAACGACGTTTGTTCGACGTGATGCTGTTGACCTTGACCATGAACCGCCACCTTCAGGCGTTCAACATCGGCATGGCGAAGGCCGAGGACACCAACGAGTTGGACCAACTGTTGGTCAACCCCATCCTTCCTCTCCGCCTGATTCAATCCTTTTCGGTGCTCATGGTCGAACACGATTTGGGTCTGCCGAACCTCGTCTCTTGGTACCAGAAAAACGACCCGCTTTCACCCTGGGCGCCGCTCTCCAGAGCCGCTCATTTCGCTGCGGAAGGCGATGAATTGAATTCGGCGCGTGAATACTCACGCGCAGCCGAACTTTTCACCAAGCAGCGAAAAAGCGGGAGCGATTCAACCGAATGGGCTTCGAGCAGCGAGGACAACGATTTCGTTCTCTCGTTGCCCCTGATGCTCTACCGAAAATCTCTGATTCACTATGCGCATGCGACCTCATGGTCTGAAGCGGTTGATTTGCTCGAGCGTGTTCCCTCGTTGAACAGCGCCATCACCGAGCGATTCAAGCTCTACTTGCGTGTTTGCCACATGGCTGGAAACGACACCAATGCGGCCGCACGCATGATCCGCAAGCACGTTCAACAGCGCAAGACGGTGCACGAAGAAGATGTTGAAGGGAACATGGTGGAACGGACCCGGACCTCCTACAACGAGGAAGAACTTGACCTTCTGCGCAACTACCCCTTCGAACAAGCGCACCTTCTCCCGCCCGAACCTTTCCTTGGTCGTGTAACCGCCGCCTCGACCCACATCAGCCGAGATCTGCGCCGTTCCAGAACCCAGTACGAGCACCAGTTTAGGCAAGCCATGCAGGGAACCTCGCCCTCAATGGAAGAGATTTACGAGATCGCAAAGAACGCCGCAGAAGAAGGGGCCTTTGAGGGCTTGATGTACCTTGAGCGCGCTCAGAATTCAGCGAAATTCCCCATCACCGCCCGGAACCGACTCGCAGGTGTTGAGCAAGCGCTCTTCTCACAATACAAGGACGATATTCCGACATCAAAGCGCCGATTCCTGCACAACCTCTCGCTTACACCCCTGGTCATCATCGACACCAACGTCCTCGTCGATGCGCTCGTCGAACGCATGTACCAGCGCATGGATTTGGTGCTTGAAACCAACGTGAACATCATCGGTGCCAATCAGTTCCATCGCATTCTTCTTCATCATGCAAAGGCCAAGCGGTTGTTGATGATGATACCCGATGACGTGCGCAGTGAACTCAAGCAGTTTGCGAAGGACCAACGGCTGCTCTACCGGTTCAAAGGCGCCATGATCGACACCTCAACCCTCGAGGAAACCTTGAGCGAGAAGGTGATGATGAAACTCGTGGAAGACGTTCTCACCGAATACAGCACGTGGCGTCCTAGCACGGACATGCTGGCCGGCGTGCCGGATCAATCCGAAGCCCTCGATACGTTCCTGGTCCGCTACAGCGATGTGTTTGAGGAACTCAGTGAGCTCAAAGGTTATCGAGGCGTCACCTACCGAACCGAACTTCAAGGGCGCGCCATCTACCCGGAAGCTACCGACTTGGACATCTACCGTCTTGCGATGTACCTCGCCTCTCTCCCGCTACCAAACATCGGAGCGGTTCTGGTCGCCACCATGGACGGTGATTTCACGCTGGTGGACCGTGCCATTGAGGAACAGTTTGGTTTCAGCATCGCCAAGAACCATCGTTCGTTGAAGCCGTGGTTGAAGCCGCAACAAAACTGAACGCTCCATCACAAAAGGGTACAGGAAGGATGCATCACTGCGGCAGTCTCCCCTAGGACTCAACCTGCGTTTCACTCGTTCTCTATGAACGCGAGGATTTGGTTGTACTTTGCGTCGTTTTGGTAGGGAAGGTGGTGACCGGCCGTTTGGCTGTGAAGCTCGGTACACGTGCTGAATTTTTGTGCGAGGGCTGGAGCGAGGTCTTTGAAACCGTCGTCGTTTTCTCCGGAGAAGACCATCGCTGGCGTGCTGAAGGGCGCCGCCTCGTTGACGGTGTCCATCAGGCCATCGTGCGTCGTGGGGAGGTATCCGTTGTACAGGAGCACCCGCTCAAACGTGTTCTGTGAGTTTGCGAGGTAGACCGGGACCATCGCCGCCCCTTGAGAATACCCAAGGATGGCGTAAAAGGGTCCTTGTTCCTCGACGATTTGGTCCAAATAAGCGATGGAGTTGTCGGCCCAGTCCCTGTCGGTTGTGGGTTCTCCTTTGCCTCCAGGCGGGTCTCGAATCCAGACATTGTTGCTCTCCGGTGCGCTTGCAAAGACAAATTCATAATCGCTCAAACTGGCCATCAAATCCTGCATGCCTTGCTGGTTTCGCAAACCGTTGGCGGTTTCTCCTCCCCCGTGGAGCGCCAAAATCTTCCGTGGCCCCTGTGGACCGAGTTGGTCAGCAGAACACCCCACAGCGTTCACTTGCTCTCCGGCGGGGGTGTCGGGGCAGGTGTCCTGATCGTTGGGCACGCCATCTCCGTCATCGTCTTTCTGAGATTCTGAACATCCAAATTCGTCAACATCCTCCCCGGCGGGGGTGCCAGAACAAGCGTCAAGGTTGTCCTTGATCCCGTCGTTGTCGGTGTCTTTTTGCGAACTTGAGCAGCCGTTCTGGTCAACCGTTTCGCCGTCCGGTGTCTCGGGGCAGAGGTCGGCGTTGTTCATGACGGCATCTCCGTCATCATCGGTCTCTGAGTCAGAACAGCCGGTCGAGTAGACAGGCTCACCGCTTGGTGTGCCAGGACATGCATCCACGTCGTTGGGAACGGCATCGCCGTCATCGTCTCCAACGGGCTCAGGCGGCACGGGCAAGTCAACCGTGATGCTTCTCTCAGAGGTATCAAACAAGCCACAATTGGCCACGATATGTCCCCTTGTGTTTCTCTCTGCCGTATCGATTTCCATTGCGTACGTGTTTGCTTCAACCGAGATGTTTGCGAATACGAAGGTGGACGAATGTTGCCCTTCAGGGCGGTATTCAACCGTACAAGTTTCCGGGAACTCATGGAAAACAGCGCCGTGCAACGTGCCCATGGACTCGTTTTCGCCGGGAGCATCCCATCCAAAGGTGAGATTGACTTCGGACTCAAACGGCGGGAGGATCACAACAGAGACCATCTTGACATCGCTTTGCTTTCCTTCACGGTCGTAAGCGATGGTATCGAGAATGAACGAGCCCGGACCCGATACGCCGGTCACGGTGGACCATTTTCCGCTGGCGTCCACGCTCACGTTGAACTGCCCGACGGACCCGAAGTCCTGATTGAGCACCTTCATTTTGATGAACGCCGAAGCAGCGTCTTCATCGTACAGAAAACCCTGAACCGATATCTCTTCACCGGTCCAGGTGTAGAAGAGTTCGGATTCCATGAGAATCTTGGGGGCGTCGTTCTCGTCCTTGACCTCAGGTTCTGCTTGCTCCGACGGGCTCTCCGGTTCTGTCCCGATGGTGTTGGAAGTGTAAATCACGGCACCTGAACCGGCCATGAGCGCAGCGAGGAGAATACTGAGGACAGCGGTCTTTGTGTCCATGGTTTTGTTAGCACCACCCGAAATTTAAACGGTTGCTGTGCTTGTTCGGAGCTCTGTTGAAGCGAAAACAGCTCACATGTGCTGAATCATGGCCTCGCCAAAGGCGCTGCAGGAGAGCAGCGTGGCGTCGTCCATCAGGCGCTCGAAGTCGTACGTCACGGTTTTGTTGGAAATCGCACCTTCCATGCCCTTGACGATGAGGTCAGCGGCTTCTTTCCACCCCATGTGTCGGAGCATCATCTCAGCTGAGAGAATAAGCGAGCCGGGGTTGACTTTGTCTTGGCCGGCGTACTTGGGGGCCGTGCCGTGGGTGGCCTCAAAGATGGAAATGCCCGTGTCGTAGTTGATGTTCGCGCCCGGAGCGATACCGATACCACCCACTTGCGCCGCCAGAGCGTCCGAGATGTAGTCGCCGTTGAGGTTCATCGTGGTCAGCACGCTGTACTCGGCCGGTCGGGTGATGATTTGCTGGAGCATGGCGTCTGCGATGACGTCTTTGATGACGATTTCGTTCCCGGTGTGGGGGTTGGTCAGCGTGCACCAAGGGCCGCCGTCGAGTTCCTTTGCACCGAATTCTTTCTGGGCAAGCGCGTAGCCCCAGTCTCGGAAGCCCCCTTCGGTGAACTTCATGATGTTGCCTTTGTGAACCAACGTCACGCTCGGCTGGTCGTTGTCAATTGCATATTGGATGGCTGCCCGAACGATACGGGCCGTTCCCTCCTTGGAAACCGGCTTGATACCGATGCCGGAGGTTTCGGGGAATCGAATCTTGTCGACGCCCATCTCGTTTTGGAGGAAATCAATGACGCGCTTCACACCGTCGCTTTCGGCTTCCCACTCAATGCCGGCATAGACGTCTTCGCTGTTTTCGCGAAAGATGATCATGTCCACATCTTGGGGTGCCTTGACCGGTGAAGGGGTTCCGTCGTACCACCGCACGGGACGCACGCAGGCGTAGAGGTCGAGCTTTTGTCGAAGGGCGACGTTGAGGGAGCGAATACCTCCACCGACCGGCGTGGTGAGGGGTCCTTTGATGGAGACCAGACCGGATTTCATGGCGTCCAGCGTCGCTTGAGGAAGCCACTCTCCGGTTGCATTGAAAGCCTTCTCGCCGGCGAGGACTTCCGACCAAACAATGCTTCTGTCGTCGCCGTAGGCGTTCTCAACGGCTGCGTTGACCACACGAATCATCACCGGGGTGATGTCGACCCCGATACCGTCGCCCTCAATGTAGTGAATCACGGGGTCGTGGGGGACTTTGAGTTGGCCGTTTTCCATGGTCACCGGTGTACCTGTCATGTCTCTCGTCATCTCCCACCAACCTCTCCTTCAAGAATGAACCGCCCCTGCCCTGTGCATGCAAGGGCGCGTGGAGTGGACGGGCGGAACCTCGATGAACGGCATCAACGCTGCTGGTCAGCGAATTGCGATGGATTGGGAATCCGGGCCATCACCGATGCAGCTCACCCTCCAAATGGTTGGAGCCTGTTCGTTGGTCGACATCGTTGTCGGCCTGAAAGAACGGCCGTTCTCCCAAGCTTGGGTGGAGATGGATTCCACTCGGGCTGATACAAAACCCCGGCGGTTCACGTCCATGACCATGGTGTACCACGTCGTCGGCGAGGTCCCCAAGAAACTGGTCGAGCGCGTGGTGGCAAAGAGCCATGAAAAGTACTGCAGCGTTTCGAATTCACTGGACCCCACCATCGCCATCGACTGGCGGGTGGAAGTTCATCCACCGTCAGAGGCTTGAGGGCCTCCCCTGTTGGGACAGGGCGGCGGTCAGGGCTTTGCACAGGGAATCGTAGACCGGCTTCCAGCGTGCGTGCAAGCCACGAGGCGCGGCCATGGGCTTCCAAACATCTTCAACCGCCAAGACGGTGGCAAAGGGTTTGATCTGCTCGCCACCCATGTCAATGATCAGCGAAAGGTGGTAAGCATCCCGGTCCCGTTGGACTTTGAGGCTCGTCATGTCAACCCGGCCGCCGGCGGTGGACGCCGCCAGACGCTCGTGGTCCAGCAGGTCCCTTGCGAGGGTGGCCAAGAGGGATTCAATGGTCTCGGTGGAAACCGTGGGTGCGGGTGCGAACATGTCTTGGCCGATTTCGTCCGTGTCGTCGTCGTCCATGAAGGCGGCCAACGGGTCGTGGACGTGGGTGCTTGGTGAATCAGCGGAAACCGGGGTGTTGAGGCCGAGTGCAGCGTAGATATCGATCTCTTCTTCGTCTGCTTCAGGCAGGGCAAAGTCGTCAATCATACCGTCGAATCTCATCTCTTCATACTTAATGCATGGTTTCTCATGAGCCCTCATGCATCACCTCCAGAACCAAAAAGTAAGCCTCATACCAACCCTCATTCTGGCGCCAACATGGTCCGCCGACGCACACTGGTCGTGGCGGTTCTGTTCCTTGCGCTGTGGTCGAATCAACTGGCGGTTGCCTCGCCGTATGGATTGGGCTCAGAAGCCAACGAAGGCTGCCTTTGCCACACGCCTGAGGCCGAAACCGTTGTCCGCCTATCGGGCCTTCCCGATGCTTACAACGCCAGCACTACGTACACCCTAACGCTCGAAGTCAACAGCGCCATCCAGCCCGTTGACAACCGCTCGCAAGGGGGCTTCCGAATGCTTGTTTCGGAGGGCGAAATTGCTCACGACAACACAACCGTTCAGGTTCTCGACAACGGCTGGACCCACACCTACAACGGCTCCTATCAGCGGTCATGGACGTTTCAATGGACCTCACCGCCCAGTAACGATACCGCAACAACCTTCACCGTCCACGGGAATGCAGTGAACGGAAACAACGCACAAACAGGGGATGCATGGGCCACGATGGAAACGGTTGTTCCCGGTGTGATGTACGACGGCGACTTAACGCCCGATGAGGGCATTGACGGTGTAAGCCAAACCGACCGGTGGATTTTGGCCGTTGGATTGGTGCTCATTCTTGCGTTGCTCTGGTCGGTGGCCAGGCCGTGATCAATTCACGAATTCAATGTGGCGATTTCGAAGCGCTCTCAACTGCCGATTCTCGGTTGAACCGTGTATCTGGTCGCTTTTGACACCGGTCAACACCAGCATGACGCGCAGTTCATCACCGAGTTCTTCCCGAACAGCCGCACCCCAAATCACCTGGGCGTTGGGTGAAATCTGGTCCTTGATAATCTGCGAACATCGCTCCGCTTCGCCAAGCGTCAAGCTCTTGCCGCCCACGACGTTGATCAGGACACCACGGGCATCGCTCATGTCCAATTCAAGCAGCGGGGAATGAAGCGCTTCCATCGTGGCTGCTTCGGCCCGTCCGGGTCCCTTCGCACTTCCAAGCCCGATCATCGCCACCCCTGCTCCGGAATTAACGATGGTTTTCAAGTCCTCAAAGTCGAGATTCACCAAACCGTCGGTGGTGAGCAATTCGGTCACGCCTGTAATCGAGCGGACCAACAATTCATCTCCAACACGAAACGCACTTGCGATGGGGAGGTCTTTGACGCCTTCAATTTCCAACAAACGTTCGTTTGGAATGACCAGAATCGTGTCGCAGTGCTCTCGTAATCGTTCAAGACCCCATTCAGCGTTCTGCTTGCGAAGCGAACCCTCGGACTTGAACGGGTAGGTGACCACGGCGATGGTCATCGCTCCCTGCGATTTAGCCAGTCGAGCGATGTGCCCTGCTGCTCCCGTTCCAGAACCACCGCCCATGCCGGCGGTGATGATGGCGAGTTGCGTATCGTTGGTGATGCGACGGAGGACGCGCTCGGACTCGAGGGCAGCGGCTTCGCCTTTGGTCGGATCGCCACCGGCGCCCCTGCCTCGGGCCGTACGGCCGATCAAGACCTTCTCCTGGATGGGGGATTGCAGCAGTGCTTGGGCGTCGGTGTTGATGGCGTAGCCGGTCACGTAGGATGAATCAAACAACTTCTCATCGAACAATCGGTTGATGGCGTTGCACCCTGCACCACCCACACCGTACACACGAATGCGAGGCTGCAGCGATTCAAGGAGGGCTTTCAATTCCTCTTCCGAACCTTGTCCGGGCGCTTCTTCGTGGTGGACCACCCGCTGTTCCTCATCGGAGAGTTCCAACACACGTTCGATCAAATGGCGCATGGGCACATTTCCATTGTGCACATTTTCAATGTGCCGCCATCAGCGGGGCACAGGACACGGGTTTGAGCAGGCGTTTGGTGGCGCCGAATCAATCACGTAGGCCTTCTTCGGTCACCTGATACACGCACTCGCCGTCGGGCAAGTTTGGTGAGTCGACCAGTCGAGCGATACGTCGTCCACCTTTGGCTTTGCGCAGGTAGAGCCGGAAGGTGCTGGCGTGCGCCAGGATGTGGCCGCCGATGGGCTTCGTCGGGTCGCCCCACATGGCATCCGGTTTGGAGTGCACCTGGTTGGTCACCAGCACAAGGGCGTTGTTGACATCGGCGAGTTTCTTGAGATCTTTCAGATGGCTGTTGAGCTTCTGCTGACGACGTGCGAGCATTCCGCGTCCGATGAATTCGGCCCGGAAATGGCTGGTCAATGAATCGACGATGATCATCTTCACGTTCAGTCCCTTGCTCATGCGCTTGATTTCATCAGCGAGCAGCATCTGGTGCGCCGAGTTGTAGGCTCGAGCAACGTGGATTCGGGACAAGACGTAGTCGGGGTCCAGCCCGTGACCTCGAGCCATCTGCGTGATGCGTTCGGGTCGGAAGGTATCTTCCGTGTCAATGTAGAAGACATCGCCGTCCAGGCCTCCTTGGTCTTCCGGAAGGGTGCAGTTCACGGCCAGTTGGTGGCCGATTTGTGTTTTTCCGCTGCCGAATTCACCGTACACTTCAACCAGAGCTTGGGTTTCAAACCCGCCGCCAAGGAGATCGTCAATGGACTGAACCCTGGAGGAGAGTTTCTGGACTTCTCGACGGCGTTCAAGGAGTGCATCACCGGAAACGAAACCGCCGATGTTGGCCAT
>Ga0163109_10004130_pt1 | contig 11068 bp, 5 predicted proteins | sample CRUFie1St13metaG_FD_108704 | JGI IMG/M metagenome (GOLD analysis project Ga0163109, IMG submission 108704) | Marine microbial communities from the Costa Rica Dome - CRUD Field 142mm St13 metaG | ecosystem: Environmental > Aquatic > Marine > Oceanic > Photic zone | place: Costa Rica: the Eastern... | reverse complement strand
CTCAACGTTCGGATTGTTGTTGATGATGTTCTCAATCGGTGCTGGTGCAACGTACTTACCTTTTGAGGTCTTGAAGAGTTCCTTCACACGACCTGTAATCTTCAAGAGACCACTCGGCTTGCGCTCACCGCGGTCACCGGTATGGAAGAACCCATCATCGGTGTAGCACTCTTTGGTCATCTCTTCTTCTTTGTAGTAGCCCTGCATATTACCTGGCGACTTAATCAGGATTTCACCTTCATCGCTGATTCGAACTTCAACGCCTGGATAGGGAACACCGACATAACCTGGCTCAGTAAACTCAGGAGTCGACAGGTGCGAATACGCGAAGTCTTCGCTCATCGCGTAGCCTTCGAGCAACATCAGACCAAGGTCACGGTACCACTGAATCAGCTCGGCAGGGATCGGCGCGGAACCACTACCCGCGAGACGAACTGAGTCGAGACCCAGCTGCTTGAGGATCTTGTTCTTCACGATGCCGGAGATAATCGGAATCTTGAGAGCAAGGTTCAGCTTTTTAGGTGGTAGTTTGGTAAACACGCCCTGCTGGAACTTCAACCAGAGACGCGGCACCGAGATGAAGAGCGTTGGACGACATCGCTGAAGGTCCTGTTGGAACGTATCAAGCGCTTCCGCGAAGTAAACATGAGTCACCCCTGCGATAGAGCAACACTCAACGTATGCACGTTCAAAAACGTGGGCCAGCGGAAGATACGACAACTGTCGGTCGTTGTGACTCAGCTCGAGTTCTTTAACCATCCCAGCGACCGCGTTTGCGATGCGACCGAAGCCATGCATGACGCCTTTAGGCTGACCAGTTGAACCGGAGGTGTAAATAATGAGCGCTGTGTCGTCAGGATCGCGAGATGGATTGCCTTCGAGCGGCGCGGTCTTCGCCATGATATCGTCCCATTTCTCGAAGTCGCTCTTCGGAGAGAGTGGGAATGCGATCTTTGGCATATCCGCTGGGATACCAGTCTGGATTTGTTCCCAGTCTGGGAGATCAAGCTTACCGATAAAGATCAGCTTCACGTCAGCGTGATCGAGTACGTACGAGGTGGTTTTCCCATTCACTGTCGGAAAGAGTGCAACCGTCGTATAGCCCGCCATCCAGATTGCCAGCTCGGTAATCATGAAGTGGGCGCAGTTCTTCGATACAACGCCGATCTTGCTGCCAGGCTCGTAACCGAGTGACTGAAGGTGGGCTGCCATTTTTCGGGCTTCCGATACCGCTTGGGACCAGGTGAATTCTTTGATTTGTCCGCCACCCATTGGCTGAGTCAGCCACTTCTTGTCGGCGTACTTACTTTCGTTCTCATAGACGTAGTCCAACATCTGTTTGGTACTCATGCGTTTTCCTTACACCCTTTATACATCGTGAAGATTTCAACTTTCCTCGACACCGAATCACAACCCCATAGGTTCGCGCTCAGTGCCTTGGCCGCATAATGCGTTGCGTTAAGGCATCTGCCAAGCCAAAAATTACCTAAGGATCGAAGGTCGATGAAAGCCCCTTCGCGAGCATTTACCTCACAAAGCGAAAAATTGAGTGCATTTGGGCATGTAGAACGTGCTTCAACAGATCGCGACCCGAACTCAACGGAGCCCAGAGCCGGTACATGTCCCGACCGAAGCCAAAAAACGAACGCTATGCGTATTGGAAACTCATGCCCAAACCACCGTTCGGTCGTTGCTCCCACCGCGCGAATCCCCCCAAGCCCAGCAACACCTCTCACCCGATAAGCCTGCCCGCTCTTCCTCTCGACTCTTCGCCGCACACTTTGTGACACCTCTAAGCTTCCCGACGCGCCACCCGGCGTCCCGGTGACCGCACCGTGCACAACCTCAAGACATCATTCGCTCGCCGGATGATGACGCCCCAGCCCCTGGGGCAGACTGCCCAAGCAACCCCGTCGCAAAACAATATTACCGAGACCTTCTATCACGCATACCAAAACAAGTCCGAAAGGTGTCATCTAACAAGCGACGCGCAAGTTGCGTGACGTCCCTGATTTTGTCACATTGCCCCGTGCCTGAGCGGACATCACATGGGCTCAAGAAAGAGGATAGAGACCGATGGTTACGACCCACGCTTTCAAAGCGAGACTTCAGCTCTCTACATTGCTCACCATCGGAGCACTTTGGTTGTGCATTTCAATGATATCTGAACCAGTGTGGGCGCTTCCTGAAGATTCGAGCAATCCAGAGATGACAACGTTTGTCTCACCAATCCTATCTGACAATGCGCAAACGAGTGAACTTGAATTCCTGGACGATGTTTTGGTCGAAGCCCTCGCGGCTCACTCCAATAACCGGGTCATTTCGTCAGACGACATCCAGGCATTGGTTCAACACCGCGAACAAGAGCAGCTCCTCGGATGCATCGATGACAGCTGCGGACGCGAGTTGGCCCAGCTTGTCGGAAGTCGTTTTCTGATACGCGCAAAAGTACATGCAGTAGGCGAGAGCTTTCACATCTTGTTAACCCGATTGGATTCTCAGAATCAGGAACGTATCCAACGCAGTCGGGCGAGCGGGCTACGGACCCCAGACGAGCAAGTTCGCGCGGTCCAACGTGCGGCCCGGCGCCTTTTCGGAATTGAGGACAGCGCGTTGACCCTTGAGGAGGTGGTCCATGCACCCGTGATATCGGGCTCTAGAGTGTACGAGAGTTCGCTGATGGCTCCTGCATGGAATATTACGCTCACTGGTGCGCAGCTCAGAGCTCGAGGGTATGTCGAATTTTCGGAGCTCTTCGATGATCTACCAGGAATCGATGTCGCGAGACCGAGAGGTGCCTCTTGGCTTCGAACCTACTGGAGAGGTCGGCGCGACACATGGCAAGACCACTTTCTATTTTTGATAGATGGCATCCCATGGCATGACCACCTCTATGGGAATGCGCGGATGCACATCCCTCTCTCCAATATCGAACGGGTAGAGGTCTTCTACGGGCCGGGCTCGCTCATGCATGGCGCGAATGCCCTCATGGGAGTCGTGCAAGTCATCACCAAGCGCGAACTCAATGTTGTTGGAACATCCGTCTCTGGTCACGTCGGAACGATGGCGCCAGAGCGACGCCTAGACACTCTAAAAGGGCATCGACAGGTCGCGGACGTCCACTTTAAGCACGTCGCAAGCGATTATCAGCTAAGTATCGCCACCCGCTTCGACCATGGTCGACTCGATACAACTTTCGGCAACGAATATGAGTGGACCCGCTACGAGTATTACGACAATCCCGAGATATGGGGCGACGCATTTCTCGAAGAGTACGATGCGATTTCCGGAAGGTCAGCGTCGCCTTATCGACATTTGGGCGCTGATCTCAGATTGGACCTCGAGGACTTAGAAATCGGAGTTCAGTACTATCAAAGCGAACGAGGAACCGGTTACCAATTCGCTGCGGACCGCTATCAAAATCAAGCGATATGGTCGGATATCTTCTACAACGCATTTATTCGAACTGAACACCAACACGGCCCCTGGAGCACAAATGTGCTGGTAAGGCACCGTGGAAGTCGATGGCCAGACCAGAACTCTCTTCTCTACCGAAGTGGATCGGATATCTACCTGCAGCGCTTCGTCTCAAACAACACCTCCACCGAGATCCATGGAACTGCAAATTATCAATTCGCTCAAGGTCAATGGAGTTCCCAGGATCGACTGTCTCTGATCACTGGAGCAACACTGGGCCTTGATGATCTCGGACGCGATTGGGCGCGAGATAAGGTCAACCTGACAACCGACGACATCGGTACTGACCAAGCGCTCTCCGACGCAGGTGCTCGAAATCGGGTGACTCACCAGAACCTATCAGGTTTCGCGCTAGCTAAATATCTTTGGTCACCAAATCAACGCTTCGATCTCGGTATGAGACGCGAATTCACGCGAGGTAAAACCAGTGACGCATTCCGATTGGCATATGTTGGTCGCGGATACGAGAGATGGACGTGGAAGGTTCTTTTCGGCCGAGCATTCGCGATGCCCGTTCCGCGCCAACTCACCTTCGTAGCCAGTACGAAATCAAATGAGAACCTCAAAGCGGAGGAAACCACGAGCCTTGAAGCGGGCCTCTACTACAATGACGATTCTCTTAGTATCCAAGTTAGTCCCTATGTAGCGTGGAATGACAATGTGATCGATGTCATCAACCAAGAGCTGCAAAACGCCAGCACTCAAGAAATTTTTGGTATCGACGCTGGACTCATCAAGACTTGGCAGATTGATAGCATTCGAACACTTAGAACCTGGCTTTATACAACCTGGCTGCCTTTGGCGAGGCAAGATGCACAAGGCTACGACTGTAGCGAGATTTCGTTCCTGGACCACCTAGTTCAGCGTGTCGATACCGAATTTGACTTTGGCCGGCAATGCCAGGTCGGTGATGTTTCAAGACTGAAATTGTGGGCAGGTGCTGAAATGGGACTCACCTCAGACCTCAATCTCACGCTCTTAGGCCGGTTCTATTCAGCACGACCAACCGTCGCTTCAAACCCAATATCGAAGGTCAGTGCCTACGGGACGCTAGACCTAAGCATCAACTCGAATGACTTTATATTTGAAGGCCTTCAATTGGGATTTCGAGTAACCAATCTTTTGAATACCCTCTACTTTCACCCAGGCGTCAATGGTGCCAATGCCGGTGATACACCTGGCTCACTACAAACCGACGACACCGGAACGACAACCTGGGTAGGGAGTAACGGTAGCTATACATCCTTAATGCCACAACCAAGCCGGACTTTTCAGGTGACTCTTGGGACGACTATTGAGTGAGGGCCGAGTCGTCGAGTGGGTCAAAGATAAAAATGCCTCCGTCTTCAAGATCTTCATACGCGCTCACAAAGTGTGACCGTCCAATCAATCTTTCTGAGCAAGAAGAGACACATACCTGCCAGCAACGAGCCAATTCTGGGTTTTCTTTTCGCATCCTGAGATGATGGCGAGGAACCGGCATTACTAAGGAAACGCCACGGGCTTTTTCGAGTGCATCCATTTGAACCACCGGCACACCGTCCTGCGATGGTTTTATAAGATAGGGCACATTCGCTCTATCGGCTCGTTCTAAGTTGGGTCCCATCGCTTCTTGCGATGGTAGCTCACGCTCAAGATGCCAATGGAGCTCATAGCGATGGGTGGGAAAGCCATCTCCATAGAGGCGAAACGCAGAATCGCCGTAGGCATTTGGTATATAGCGATAAACAACACCGCCAAGCTTTTGAATATTCAAACGAGCATTCGGCGTCATGAGAGGATCGAAGGTCCACACAATCGACCTGAGACCAGTTTTCAAAGCAAATTCACGTTGATGAAGTTTGAGTTCAAAACCAAGACCTTTTCCCTGCAAGTCAGGTAAGACACCGGTTAGATGCGAATACAAGCAAGGCTCGTCGTTACGCTCACCACGAAATGCTAGCGAAAAGCCGACCAATTCATGGTCATCATTGTAAGCGCCGAGCACCAAGCCTCCCGACCGCACTGCCGCGGTAAAGACATGACTTGGCGTAATTGAGGCCGGCTCAAAATGCCAAATTTCAATTTGAAGGGCCTCGAGTTCGTTTAACTCGTGATGAGCATGTAATTGTCTGATGTGCATCGTGTACCAGTCCTCAGCGATGCTCTTACCACCACCGCTGAATACAGTCATCGGATGAGCACCATCAAAACCAAGTAAATTCAATTAGGCGCTTTTTAAAAAGATGCATCTGTTCATTCATATGGCGTAACACTGACCAAATAGTTGTATCATCTGACCAAAGGATCGACTCCACCACCGCGCCGTCAATTTCTAAAAGAACCAGATCGCACTCGGCGTGAACCGATGTAACCATTGGTGGTGTATGGCCCATCCATCCATACTTTCCAAAAATATCACCTTCGTAAAGTCGAGCGTGCACCCCCTCTTCAGTCTCTAATGCAACACTCCCTGAAGCGACGAGGTAGAGCGACTCAACCAAGGAACCTTCCTGAAGGATCACCTGACCGGCCTCAACACTTCGGAATCTCGAATTCGCCATGATTTGATCAAGATTATGGGGAGGAATTGTCGCAAAGAGTGTCATTCTTTTTAAAAGAAGGCGCTGCTGAATTAGGTTGTCGACATCGACCACTGCCGGGGTCCGATCAACATGTCCATCTGGCTCACGACGCGATTTGATAAGGTCCGCAAGTATCTCAGATAGGCGATGCAACACCCTGCTGAAGACCGGTAGCGAATCGTGCATCACAAGTCTAAAGATATCTTGGCTCAGAATAAGAACGCGCGTTGGTTCCACGACCCGAAGCGTCTCCTCAACACTTTCTTCACCGAAAAGGCTCTCGAGACCCAAATAGGACCTTGCAGGATACTCCTCGTCTTTCGAATCCCGCAGTCTCCCGACCTCTACCAAGTATAAGCCTTGGTAGCTCTCTCCGCGTTTGACCAACACATCGTGTTCCGCCAGCTCTCTCACCTGAAAAAACTTCAACAAGTGGGCGAGCACAGGCGTGGGTACGCCGTCGAAAAAGTTGACGTTCTGAAGACATTGGACTCGATGTTCTAATTGAACATTGTGTACCGAATGTGTTCCCGAATCCGTAGCTCCACGCCGAAGTAGGTCATCTAGAAACCAGCTGGCACACACCGCGAGCCACGGATTGTGAACAGTAAAAACGCCCTTGGCAATATCGGTCAATTGGCTCAGTGCATCCTTCGGCTGCCGATTGTAGAGTCGACAGAGCTTTTCGATCCGACGAGAGGTCTCGAGCGGTTCAATTAAGGGTACCACGCGCGATGCAATATGGGATGAAAGGCGCTCATCAATAAGCTCGCAAAAGAAGGCAATGTCCTTTTTTCGTCCTCGAAAGACACTCTCGCAAATCTTTCGAAAGGGTAACCCAGGCATAGTAAAGCATGCGAGCAACATAACGCGTTCCACAATGTGGCGGTATTCCGAATCAAGCGTCTCACGTAGCTGAACCCCACCTTTCATCGTAGCATTGGAGTACTGCTGAAGAGCAGTCAGAATGTCGATCGCGCGTCCACCCTCCTCTTCAAACAGACGCTCAATAGTCGCTTGGTCTTCTGGCTGAGCTCTGAAGCCCCCAGCCTCAAGCGCGACGAGAGACGCATGAATGTGGTCAAGATCGGGGGATTTAAGCTGGTCAACCAACCGCTTTCGGTTGTCTGAAGTTGTATGCTCGGAGACCAAAGAGAGGGCCTGGCGTCGCAAATGTAAAGGTTGCGCTCCATCAGAGATGCGCTCCCAAAGAGCATCGCAGGCTTTTGGTCCATAGCTTCTGAGGGCTTGGAGAGACGTGGCTCGAATGACCGGGGTGGTGAGTCCTTGTAAGAGCTCCGGCAACAACTGAGGCGAGCCAAGCTTACCGGCCGCGGCATGCGCTGCGGTGCAAACGGCGGGATTTACGTCCCTCATAAGCGCTTCTAGGCCATGATAGAAGGCCGGATTGCCAATCAGGCCAATGATTTCAGCAGCCATTGCTCGCTCGTGTGCATCCGCCGACGCTTGGAGTTTTTGAAGTTTTACACCCGCCTGAATGATTGAATGCAAGCCACCATGCTTGATCATCGCGGCCGCCGCGACCACCAACAAACGATGATGATCACCCTCAAGATACGGACACAATACATCATGTGTATTCTCAGATTGAGTTTCAGCGAGTGCGAGAAGAATGGATGCCTTTACCGCCGGTGCGGCCTCTGAGTCGAGCAGCTCTATCAACCGTTCGGCTTGGTCTGGGTCCTTGAGCTGCGGCAAGACTTCGACCATGTGAACTCGCACAGCCATCGATGGATGCGACAACAAATCCGCATGTAATTGGCAGGCCCTCTCAAAGGCGTTTTCGCGCAAAAGTTCGAAGGCATAAATGACTTCGTCCGCACGTTCTGAGTGTAAACCGCGCTCCAGTAATCGAAGCGACTCATCATCCCCAAGATGTAAGGCTAGACGCTCTATCCGTTGCGAACGAACCGCATATTCGAGCGTCGCTCGATATGGCACAAGCGCTGTCTGGCATGCCACGATCATCAAAATGGACACCACGACGACCAAGGATACGAGATGCGCAGTGGAGAGATTGGTCACCGAACCAAGAAGCAATAGTAAGACCCCCACCGCGGCTCCGGCAAGCGGACCGCTTAAGGTGAGTGAGAGACCATGGTACTTGGCGCCCTGAGCCTGGGGTAATGATTGAAAGAGGGAATCATAACTCGGGTAAAAGATGGTTGGAGTGCATGCCCGTTCGCCGACATGCATCGCTATTAGAATTCCCAGTACCCATAATGAATCAGGGACGACAAGTGCCACCCCAATTCCCAGACAACCAAGTCCAGCGACCAAGATAGGCGTTAATCGGACCAGTGCGATGGTTCCCAAACGTCCAACAAGAAAGCGACCGCTTAGGCTTCCTAAAACAATGGAAAGCAGCGCCGCGGCTGCCGAAGTATACCCCAAGAAAGAACCGACATCCTCCGCAGTCGGGCAGTGGTTACGAACTTCGGCTAAAAATGCATTGTCGAGCGCAAAGTACATCGCAGACAATCCAGCCTGGATTGCCAGTATCGAGCGAACATACTGTTTGTATGTTGCCTTCTCGGTTTCATCTTCGTTGGATTCTAGCTCGGCCTTGGCCCGAGATAAACCAGAGATACCCTCCGCGGTATGCATAGGCTGCACTGCCGCTGTTTTGAGAATATGCTTTTGATTCCACTGCGCGCTGAGAATCATAATGACGGAGATGATGATAAGCGCCTGAACATCGAAGACCATCATCAGAAGTGGGACAGCCAAACCACCAACCAGCATACTCAGTTTCGCACCATTCGAGATGAGACCCGAGAGACGCTTGGTCTGTCTCAGAGTAAAGACGGTATTCTTGGTTCCTGCGAGAACCAAATCCAAAAATCGGTACACTCCGAGATAGAGTACGGGCAAAGCGAAGAGTGCCGCGTTATGCACCGACGGAACGTGCGTCACCCCAACCATGAGTGCCAAGAGACCAAAGACAACCACAAGCGACATTGAGTACGCTCGAAGATTACCAACCCGATTCTGATATTTGGTAAAGCCCGATCCAAGAATCGGTACCAGCAAACCCGTCAAGATATAAAGAACCGGTAAATCACTGGCAGTAAAGGCTTCAAGGAATAGAGCAAAAACCGCAGTGCGGGTGAATAGGTTTTGGAATCCGAATAGAGCGGCCTGCAAGACAACGCGTCCGACCAATGGGCCTTCATCGGGCTCAATGCCAAAAAGCTTCAGAATCCCATCTTTATCATTACTGCTCATTGAAACTGCTCTCGCCGGCCCTTTCACGCACCCGGTCTCCGACCGCGCAAGGGTCACTATCGTGCGGTGTTGGTGCGGATTCAAGCCACACAAGAGCTGGAACCTGATAAATCGCATGAGATGGTATCGCTCTTACGAACGTTTGCGCCTGAACGCGACAACCGCGCGCCACACCAACGGTGCTTGACCGTCCCTCATGACACAAAGAGTCCATCGTTCACGACGATGCCCAGATATACAGTCGGAATAGCTCCGCGGTATCGGTCAAGCCCCGAAGCAAGATCGGCGTCTACAATTTGGTCGTAGAGGAGCACCGAAATAAACGCCGCAGGTCAAACACCCGACGTGCGATGCGGCGCATAAGACCGACACGGTAACACTAAGAGAGAGTTTTGAGGTAGCGTTCGGCTGTCTCCAGATGAGCATTCATTTTGGCGGGGTCCATTTTACGAGCCATTGAGCACATCATCGCCCATCGGGGATTTTTCGCGAGTTCATCGGTATGGTTCCATATCCAACGCCAGTAGAGTGCATCCCAAACAGTCGCCCACTCACCGGCTCGATAATGACTCATTTTCTTAATATAAGACGAACCACTAAAATAAGGTTTGGTGGTAATAAGTCCACCATCTGCATTTTGACTCATGGCATAGACATTTGGAACCATGACCCAGTCGTAGCTATCGACAAACATTTCCATGAACCATCGGTAAATATCGTCCGGATCGAATTCACAGAGAAACATGAATCCACCCAAGACCATCAAGCGCTCTATATGGTGACAATATCCGGTTTTCAGAATCCGTTGAATGACGTCATCAACCGGTAAGATGCCGGTTGTACCTTCGTAAAACGAGGCCGGAATCGCTCGCGTATGCCCCCAATGATTGGTCGTACGCATCGTTACCCCTAGGTCCTCGTAAGTGGCTCGCATAAACTCTCTCCACCCTATGACCTGCCGAACAAACCCTTCAAGCGCGTTGAGCGGGACGTTGTCTTTCGCTCCGGAGGCAATTGCTTGCTTCAAGACAACGTCCGGTGTCAGAAGCCCCACATTTAGCATCGGGGTTAGCACACTGTGCCAAAGCCAGTTTTGACCCTCTACGATTGCGTCTTCATAATCACCAAACCGAGAAAACCTTTCGTCCAAAAAGGACTTCAGCCATCGCTTGGAGGCTTTGTGAGTGGTCGGAAAGATGAGGTCATCGAGCTGCCCAGGGTTGTCTCCGTATTTTTTTTGAATGTACTTCGAGGACTCAAGGTCAATGTCGGAGCGCGTGAGTGAAGGTATTTCCGGAATCTCCGCGATGAGCTTTTTCGGAAGTTTTTTCCGATTGTCCTCGTCGTAACTCCACTTGCCACCAGCGGGCGAATCCCCCTCCATAAGGACGTTCAACCTTCGACGCTGAAACTTGTAAAAGTCCGCCATATACCAACGCTTCTTACCAGAGCGGTAACTGACATTGGTCTCAGGAGTGTTCAAAAACATCGGTGTGGGTAAGACGTCGATTGTGAGACCAAGCTCATCGCACGACCGTTTCAGTCGTTTTTCAAGGGTGTAATCGTGAGGAGCGGTGGTCTTAAAGTGGCTTCCATGGGCCTTCTTCAACGACCGCAAGATAGACTTCAGCGCATCCTTTTTTGTTGCATGGTCACGGTACTCAACTGCATAGCCATCAGCCTCGAGACGCTCGGCATACTGCTTCATGGTGGCTCGGTGAAACCACAGCTTCTGCTTGTGAAAGTGTGCCGGGTATTGCGCATCTCCGAAAAAAAGT
>Ga0163109_10004129_pt1 | contig 11069 bp, 15 predicted proteins | sample CRUFie1St13metaG_FD_108704 | JGI IMG/M metagenome (GOLD analysis project Ga0163109, IMG submission 108704) | Marine microbial communities from the Costa Rica Dome - CRUD Field 142mm St13 metaG | ecosystem: Environmental > Aquatic > Marine > Oceanic > Photic zone | place: Costa Rica: the Eastern... | reverse complement strand
TGGAAAATCATAAAGAGTTGTAGCTGTACCAACAACTAATGTTTGACTTGTATCTGTACATAATTGATACACTCTTTTATTAGTAAGCCCAGTAGAAGATGGTGTTGTTCCAGCTAAACAAGTTGGACAATCATTAAAAAACTCTGCATTTGAAGGAAATCCTCCTGCTGCTTCATTATAAGCTTCATTACCAGAAATAGCTAGACTTTTACAAGTGTTTGTATCATTACCAAGTCTAAATACTTGTGGCAATTCAGAATCAGAAACTATATACTGTAAAGTTCCTTCTGGCACTCCACATAATCTATAAGCACCATAAAACTTATTTGGGTCTATCAATACTGGAGCTTCTTCTACTATTTGATTTACACAAGTGTCACAATCACCAAAAGGTTGTAATCTTGCTATATAATTTTCTTTTTCAGCATTTTCTACTATATAAGTACCAGTAGGCATAGCAAAAGTGTCTTCATATTGAGTTACTACTGTATAACAACCCTCTCCACCACTTTGACCGAAATTCTTTAAATGTAATATTGTACCTACTTGATAATCAAAATCTTTGAATACAAAATATTCAGTTGCACCAGCACTAGTTTGATTAGGACATCTTGTTAATGCTAATTTTTGTATTGTTCCAGTAGTAGGGTCAACAGGGTCAGTACAACTATTATTAGCACAAGGACCTAAAGTATAAGTTGAAGAACTTCCTGATACTTCTCTGATGCTTCCATCAGAACCATTAGTACTATTTGAATATGTTCTACCAGTTGTAGCTGGAGTTTGACCAGTTGCATCTTCGAAGAAAGCTGTAGCTAAACAAAATTCATTTGCACCTGCTCTGTCTGCATATAAAGTAATAGGTGTTCCACTACAAGATGCTTTACTTGGCAATAGTGATGTACTAAATTTAGCAGAATATGATGTTCTGTTTTCCCATTCAATTTGTAAATCACTTACAGCACTAGTACCACTTACACTACAATTATATATTTTAGTTCCTGTTGTTGTTTGTGTTTCACCTCCACCTCCTGATTCGTTAATAACTAATTGTTGGCTTGTAGCACCACTTATATCAACTAAAGTACCTCCTGAATTCGCTTTACTCCATTGATAAGATGGATTTGTAATATTTTGTGATGAAGCTGATAAAACTGTTCTTTGACTAACGTATGCTTTACCTTGATTATTACCATCTGATGTTGACATACTTAATGATACAGTAGCATTAGCATTTACTTGAGATGAAGTTCCACCTTCTTGTCCAGTTTCTACACTTTGATTACAAGGCGTAACATCAACTGCAAATCCACCAGCTATATCCTCACCATATATTTTACAATAAAAATCGGCAGGGTTACCATCAGAACCTGTTAGTATTATTTTATACCAATTACCTGTTCCACCAAATGGGTTAGATATATGACCAGCACCTGACCTGTTTGTATATAAAGTAGCACCACTACCATCAACGTTATTACCTACAATAGAACCAACATAGTAAACTGGTATATCTGCAACTAAATCACAAACATCACTACCATCAGTTCCAGGGCTAGTTACATAATCAGAAGATACAAACGCTTCGTTAACTTCTGTTTCTATAATACTACCACCACAATCAGTAGTAGAGGAACAAGTAACAAGGTTTGACAATCTACCATCACAGGTAGCTCCAATCCTACCAACTCTAATATCACTACCTACAACAAAGTTATAGTATTGTCCAGAACTTGAATAAGGTATTGTAAGTGCTTCATTCTTAAATAAAAAAACACCATTTGCAAGAGTTGTTCCACCTGTCAGAGACCTAAAATAAGCTGTCTCTCTACTTGTTTCAGCACAAGCACAATTAGCCGTATCTTTACCAGTAACTGAAACTTGTACTTCTTGTGGAGTTCCTGCTGTTATAGAATCAAGTATTGTTACAGATTTCACAGAACTGTTTGGTGCTGTATTTGTAATATTGTCTAATGTTATAGTAAACGTTTCACTACCTTCAGCAGAACCGTCTAATTTAGCTTCAAAGTCTAATTCAGCACCATTATTAAAAACTTGAAATGCTCCTGTCAAACTACCTCTTACTAAATCTGAAGCACTAACACCTGTAATAGTAAAAGGAACCAATGTGTTGTCTGGAACATTTGATGTGTATAAGCTTATTTTAAAAGGACATCCTTCTATAGTTTCAGAGGTGCTTCTACCTAAAACATATCTTGCTTTTTCTGTAAGTGTACCACTCAAAGTTGAAGCTAAACTAACGTCAGCAGAACCAAAGGTTCCTGTATGTGTTGAAGGTGTTGCAGTTATAGTTCCTGTAAAATCATTGTCGATTAGTGTGTCAAAGTTAAATTCATAAGAATCACCAGCTCTTCCTTTAACTGAAAATGTTTCTGTCTCAAGTTTTTCTATTATATAAAACTTTTTTGCTTGAATAGTTGATTCTGCGTCAACTACGGTTTGATAACCTCTTGATGATATTGATGGTTGAACTTGATTTGTTACAGTAAGTGTAGCAGTATATTGAGTTGTATTAGACCAGGAAACTACAAAAGCTGTAGCAGTTATAGTATTACCGTCTGAATCTACTGTACTACAACCATAAGATATTTCTTGGTTAGTTCCTGATATTGTTTCAGTTACATCTATCTCTGCTGTTGTACCAGAAGAAGAACCACCAGTCCAAGTGTAAACTCCAGAAGGAGTGAAGTTTATTGGTATAGCTTTTAATTTTATGCTTTGACCACTTGTACCACTACCAGGACTTTCCACATCACTTCCTGAAACTACTTGTACTATTTTTAATCTATAGGTTTCTCTTCCTTCTTGTGTATCTTGTGATGTTGTAGTTTCGCTACCTGCTGCAACTACATAATAAGGACTCCTACTGTTTATTTTATTGACTGCCATCTAATTCTTTGTTTAAATCATCTAAATAACTTTGTTCTATATCTTTTGTTAAAGATTCAATTATATTTCTACTAACGTAATCTACAAAATCTCCTCCAAGATAACCAAACCTTTTTATAGTACCATTTTTTGCTATTGCCATTGCTATCATCCAAGCAATATCTTTTTTCCTGTTTAATCTTTTGTATTTAATATTTGAGGATTCTAAATTTTTGTCTTCAACCCATTCCAATATTTTGCTTACTGGAGGTGGTTTTCCTGGACCTCTACCAGATTCAACAAAAGAAGCATACTCTGTTGAAAATATAGTTATGCCTGTTTGACTGACTTCACCCCTTATGCTGTTTAACAAACCTTTGGAAGCAACTAAACCTCTCTGCCTTATTCGGTCTTTTAGTTGGGATACAATTTTATCTCTGTATTCTTCTAATATGTTTTGTACTTTACTTGCCATTAGCAAAGAGATAATTCATTAGTAGGTACTTGTATGTTTATAGTAACACCCCATCCAGCTAGTTGATTCTCAAAGTTGTCTTGGAATGGTTCTGCTACTATGTCTGTTGTTACTTGAAAGTTGTCAGAGAAAGCATCACCTCTTCTCATTTCTTGTTGTATATCATTTACCACTTGTAATTGAGTATTTAGAATATCTTGCAAGTTGTCATTGCCAAACATTATATCTTCTGTTTGTTTCTCTTTTGTTACATCTACTATATCTACACATAATATTCTTACAGAAGCAGTAAGTAGTCTGTCTCTAAATGTTACATTACCAAAAACAATATGAGATAAAGGAAATATAGTTGTTTTGTTTAGGTCAACTTCTGTTATGTCACCGAAGGTGACTGTTTTGGTAATTCCGTTAGCTCTAAGAATTGTTTTAATTTTATCTAGTATTGTATAGACTTGTCTCATTTTGTATTTTGTTTTATCATTTTATTTTCTAATTCTACCTTTTCTTTTTCAAACTCTAACCATGTTAAACATTGAAATAAGGGGAGCTTTGTAACTTTTTCAAATTCTTTGACATTTCCGTTAGCAAGTGCATAGACTGATTGATACCATCCCCATTTATTTCCGAAACTTGCAGAGAGTCCGATTCCTGTTCCAGATACTTCTCCAAAGAGTGTATCATAACTTTTGACAACTCTTTCCCTAAATTGTAAAAAAAAACCGTTGCACCTATAGCAGCGTTGACTGGAGAGTCAAGCATTATATCTGAATATTTATCTGTGCCTTCATAATCTTCTATTAAATATAAATCTCCTTTTTTGTGTTTTACTGGTCTGTATAAAACAGCCATTGCCTTGTGCATCTGTTGCCAATCCGAAATATATTTATCTAAGTCAATAAATTCTCCCATTGATATATCATCAAGCTTTGGTATAAAACCAAACTCTATAGTTTTTCCGTTCTTATCAGTCATAGTAAACATCCTTTGTAAAGGTGTCTTTTCTTTAAATAGTTCTGATATATGTCTTAGTATCCCTGTAAACTCTGTCATAGGTAACTTATGTGCTTCCTTGAGAGACAAACCACAAAAACATTCTAACAGCTTTAAGTTAGCAAACTCTATCTCTTGTTCTGTAGGCTGTTTATCGGGGTCTGTTTGCACAGTCTTAATATATTTCTGGTATTGTTTTAGTTTTATCCCAGATAATTCAGTTGGTAAACTAATCTCAAATGTCTGACTCATATTATTATAACCATTTATTATTATTATGTAGTAAAGATATAAAAATAAAACACTTTTGTATTTATTAGTTATATTATCGAAGATTAAGAATTACAAATAATTTAAAATCTTCTCTTATAAATAAATTTAGGCTTAGGATAATTATATTCTTTTTTGTAATTTAGCTTATAAGTATTTTTCATATTATAAAGTTTTTTGTTTAAAGCTCTGGATATTTTTCTGGAGCTTTTTTCATATCTGTTTGAATTTCCTTAAGTGGAGAACTCACCCATCCCTAATGTCTTTTTACGTTATTTTTTCCAAATACCCTCTATTATCTCAATACAGAAGTTCTAAGGGACTGAAAACAGTTTCAGCAATGCGTAGAATTTAAAAGTATTTTTTACCCCTTAAAACTCCTGTATTTTGATAATCAGCCAAGTATAAAATAATTTAATTTTATAATCAGCCAATAAATATAAACTAAACTAATAATTTAATAACGCTCTTCTAAGAACGTTTCTAGCTGTTTAGGTGTCATACTTTGCCAGCTCTTTTTGTCGTCCCTTAAATCGTCTAAAACTTGATAAGGTTCGACTAAATAATCTCCGCAAAGAGACATGAATTTAAACTGTGTCATAATTAATATATTAAGTTTATTATTAGATGATATGCAAAATATAAGATAGCAAAAGCAATGAAGCCTGGCGTTATCTTTTCGCATATTATTATTAATCGGTCTAAGAATTTAAAAAATCTATGTTTCATAATTAATCTATTTATATTTAGCTATTAAATAAAACTCCAATGTCTCCAGAGTGAACTATATTAGTTTCGATTTCAACCTCATCAAGTATATAGTCATATCTTGCGGTTTTGATTAAATGACCATCTAAATAAAATCTATATTCATGAAGATTAGGTTTTATCTCTCTGTGTGTTGTTTCTGTCTTAAAGAACTTATAACTCCTTTGACTGCTGGTTCCTATCCAGCAATTTAAAGAACCATGCTCTCTAATTCCATAACTCTTATTGCTTTGCTTATAAGCACAAGAATTGATTACGTTATATATTGGATATTGTTTACTCATTTTCTAATCTTTTAAGTTTACTAATGGTTCTCTCTTCTTCTTCTTGTATCTTTTTTAATTTGTCTTGTAATTCTTTTATAAAGTCAGAATTTGACAATTTAATATTGTTGTATAACATTTTGTTTTTATCCTTTTTCATATCGTGTAATAAATTTTATTATTAGTAGAGTAAAAAGTAATTTTTTTCTCTGTTATACTTGACTGAAGATTAAGCTTTTTTTGTAGCTTTTTATCTTTTAATGTATATCTTATTTTCATATTAGTTTATATTATTTTTTGTTTCACGTGGAACAGATTAATCAATTCCATGCCATGAAATTATAAAAACGCTAGTTTCTACAACAATAAAAAATGTTAAAACTTTGTTAAAATTTGTTAAGCCTTGCTATTAAAGGGCTGACAACGATTTGCTCAGTTCTCATCTTTTTAATAGTAGGATACCAAAAAGAGATTAAAGTCTATTAGAACGCTTTAAAATGCGTTAGAAAAGATGTATAAAACTTTAACAAAACTTTAACAAAATATATTAGCAATTGACAAATCAAAAATATAATTTCGCAACTTTTCAACCCAAAAATTCTCATGCAAAATTATTTTGTAACTACCAAACTTTTTATATACTTTAACAAAACTTTAACATTTAGCAATTCTCCAGGATTTAAACCTATTGCGTTTAAGAACCTACTGCGTTTAATGATTACCTTACTGCGTTTAAGAAAAACGCAACAGGCAGAAATAAATCTACCCACTGCGTTTAAGAATTAAGGTACTGCGTTTAAGAATTAAGAATTAAATCACGTTCCTTTTGACTTGAGTACCATTCAACATTGACAATTTCATCATTGTCATAATAATAAATTCCCCATAACAAACCGCTATTGTTATCTTTTGAATTTATTCGTTCCTGTGCATAATGCACCGCCAATTTATATTCCATGTCTAAGAATCTTTGACTACATTCTTAAATTCAATCGCAACTTCATCAGCTAAATCTAAATACTCTTCAGCAGAAAAAAGCCTATCTTCACCTATAAAAGTGAACCTGTCTTCTTTATTGTAATCTACTTTGAATTGAATATACTCAACCCACTCAATAGAATCGTATATGTCATTAGCATATTGATTAATTAAATCTTTTCTATTCATATATTAATCTGTATTAAGTTTCTCTTCTTGCTTAGAGCTAAATTGCTCTGTGTTTAATTGTAACATAATTCCATTTGGGCAAACAGGTGCTTCTTGGTCCAACCCATAAACAACCACCTTATCTCCCTCATATATAGGAATCGTTATCATCTCTGAACACAACATCAGAAAATATAATTTCTGATGCTGGTCAGTTTCATTATAAAAGTCTATAACTCTGCTATACTTCTTTTTCATTACCAAGCGGTTAATGTTAACTCTGAAGTGTCATAGGAATCCAGAACCTCTGCTGGGAAATTCCATTTCCAATTATCAACTTTGTAGGTTTGACTTAAATTGTAATAATCATAATTGTCAAATTTAAAGTCATCATACTTATTAGTATCAAGAAATCCAAACTCTTCAACTTTCGCATTATAACCCTGTAAGAAATCTAAGTACAATCTAGGGTCAACTAACTTATCAATATACATAGGTATAAGAACCTGCTTAGCGTCTCCTATCTTACTTGTAATTAACTTATTGTTAGATACATAAAAATACTTATCAATCCATATTCTTAGTTTGACCTTACTCTCTAATCGTTTGAGTACATCAACCTTTGTTACTCCACGAATTGAGTCATTCTGGTTAACGTCAAAAATTCTCCAACTATTCATTTTACCATGATTATAACCTCTCTCTACCATTTTTTCAATAGTATTTGTATTTAAAGGTTTAATTATAGTAGAATCTACTTTGTTATATAACATCTGTCTGTAATTAATTCTCCTTTGTCTCTTCAGTTCATTCAGTTCATCTGTTAAATCTGAAGTGTTAGGAAAATAAGATACATCAGTTTTATTAGCAAACTCATTTGTCATTACTACAAAATTTGAACTATGTAACAAAAGCCTATTATGTACTAATAAGTCATTCGCAATCTTAATGTAATCAATTGTATAATCAGTACTGCGTGAGGAATAATGAGTATAAAACCTATTACCAAATTCTAGCTTATAATTATAAAGTCCTTTAAAAGCATTTTCAAAGTCATGAGTATTTTGACCATATTCATACTGAATCTGATACATTAGATAAGCCCCTGTTACTTCATTTTCGCAACTAGACCTAATATCACTAAATATATGTTTTACAAAAGACTCTGCCATACCGCAAGAATTTTCTTTTATATACCTCCATCTAATGCTATCTTCGTATAAATCTCTGTCAAACAAATAGAAAAATAAAGTGTGTGAATCCTGTGAATATCCTTCAGTATAAAAATTCTCAAATTCTTGGTATGTTATTTCACTACCAGATTTTGATTCTACTATGGGAAGTAATTCATCTTTTTGAGAATCTGGCATAGTAGCGAGTACATTTCTAACAGAATCATATTCTGTAATCTCTGGACATCTCCAGAACTTTTTAAATCTAGTGTCCCATACCAAAATATTACCATCTTCAAATTCTTGACGTTCAGTCAAAGAATCTAATTCACTTAAATAAGCTTTATAAAGTTTCTTAATATTCTTTTTTTGCTTATCTAATTCTAGCTTATTAATCTTATTAATGCTAGTTTCTACGTCAGATATTTTACTATCTAACTCCTGTAATTTGTGTTCATAATTATTATTCATATTATAAAAATTTATGGTGCAATATTAATTTAATTTTCTCTGACAATAATAAAAAAATATGTTAAAATTTTGTTAAAATTTCACTATCTTTGTTTTATGAATATGCCAAATAAAATAACCCTACTGCGTTTAAGAGTCAGGTATCAACAAGCCCTACTGCGTTTAATGAGCAAGGAAACGTGGATGGAAATGCTTTTAATTATTTGTTTGGCTTTTGCTTTTGTAACATTAACATTTTTGTTTGTGTATGGAATCACATTTCTTTATGTTGAGATAGCATTGCCTAGACCTATTGCGTTTAACGATTATATAATACCTACTGCGTTTAATGACTACCTTATTACATAAACGCCTTTATTTGCGTTGGCGAGGAAATATTGTGCAGAGTATCGAAGTGCGTCTAGCTGATGGTTCCATTTGTCAACAGGTTTTTCGTTCCTCTCATGCCAAACATAATTATTCAGCTCTTTTATCAGCTCTATACTATCAGCATCAATTATTAAATCATAATCCTGAACAAGGGCAATCCCTGACAAAATAGACCCTTTGCGTTTAATGGTCGGCTTTATATTACAATACTCCTGAAGTTCTGATATAAGTCTTGGTTCTGCATTATCACATATAATTAGATTATCTTCTGCGTAACGCCTATTAAGTTCTCCTATGTCTTTAGTAGATAATCCAGGCTTTGCAAACATGGTTTTTATCCACATTTTTTTTCTGTCTCTATTTATTGCTACTTTTATTAAAGTTGTAGGGTCCACAGAAAACCCAAAGTCTTGACCAAAGATAAATTCAGCACTCTCATCAAATGGTCCAACCTTCCAGTTATTAAATACAACTCCTTCTGCTTTGTCTAACCATCCACCAAGTATCTGATGATTATATCTGTCTGGTCTTCTGCGTCTAATGTCTTCTAGCTGTAAAAGAAAAGACTCTGACAAATTATCTATGTTATCTTTAAATGTTGTATGAATGTAAGTTACAATATCTTTCATACCGTTAAATCCTGCATTAACTCCTTTGCCTATGAAGAACCTCTGATATAGCCAATGCTCCTTTGTTGCTGGGTTCAGAACCATAATAACCCTATTAGGTTTGTTCTTAGCTCTGACTGACTGGTCTATCTTATCAAAGTCCTCTTCCTTTATAAGTTCCTCTGCTTCATCAAGCACCCAGGTTGTAATACCACTAATAGACTTCAGAGCTGCCGTTTGATTTCCTGCTGATGTACGAATACCTTTAAATAGTATTGAGCTTCCTGTACTGATATTTAATATTTCATCCTTAGTAATCCTAAAGTGTTCAACAATATCATATAATTGTAGCTTTTCAAGAAACTCTGGAATAATCGAATTTGCAGCACTTATCATAGTGTACCTAGTGAATAGTATCTTATGACCCTGTTCAAACGTTAGAAAGGCTAAAAAGGTGGTTATAGCGAATGATTTACCACTTCCTCTACCTCCAGTAATAACAAAGTATCTTGTGTCATTACCAAGTGCATTATATTTTTTATTCAGAACTGGCTTCTTCATTATCAAGCTCTATTGTATTATCTTCTTCTTGACTACCAGTAAATAGATTCTTAATATTGATATTTACCTTTTGTTGTTTCTCTTCAGGCTTATCAAGTGGCTTACCATATTTATATTCAAAGAGTAATTTAAGATGAGGGAAGGATTGTTTTGCTTGTTCTGCTAATGATTCCCAAGCTTCTTCTTCGCTTCCAAATACTTTTGCCATTGCGTTAAGAGCGTAGATTCCGACTCGTTTTCGTTTGGCATTGTTAATAGCAGCAGAAGATGTGGGTCGTACAACAGGCACGTTTCTAACGCCCTGCTTTCGTCCATTGTTTCTTCGTCCATCATTTTCTTTGACATACTTATATTGTTTAGGTTTTCTTCCCATAGTTTATATATATATAACTGATTGCATCCCAAATTGCATCACCTATCTCTTTTCTTCCATATATTTTGCTGCCACTTTTTTTAATTCCATCTTTCTCAACAATGATTTTAAATTGATGACAAACAGGACTGCAAGACCCAACAGGTTCCCTATAAATCCTATAGCCATTATCAATGCACCATTTAGCATGGCTTTGATTGTATCTTGTATTATATGGATATAAGCTCCATTTCTTTTTATATTCATCTATTTCTTTAGGTGACCTTCTTCTCATCCTTCAATGACGCAATCTCTCTTTTTAAAGCATAATATTTTCTTTTCCAATAAGTGTCTGGATTCTTAATATAGGAATCAGACATAGCATGGTTGTCATAATCAGCTTTAATTTCTAAATATGTAGCGTAGAAATTATCTTTATAAAAAAGCATAGACTCAAAGTTTTTTAACCCAACATTTACAGAAGCATGGTCTTTAAAAACTTCTTTACCAATTTTTTTAAGTGTATGTTGAGTTAAATCTCTGGCTAATTTATAGTATATTACTCTACCATAAACATACTCTCTAACTCTATTCTTTTTTCTAATGTCAATGTCAAGATGTCTATTTACTTTTTCAACAATAGATTCTAATGTTATTTTATTCATACTTATCTTTTAATAATAAAACCTCTTTTTGTATTTCACTATAAGTTTTGTCTCTAGCAAAATTTATAGC
>Ga0163109_10004128_pt1 | contig 11070 bp, 5 predicted proteins | sample CRUFie1St13metaG_FD_108704 | JGI IMG/M metagenome (GOLD analysis project Ga0163109, IMG submission 108704) | Marine microbial communities from the Costa Rica Dome - CRUD Field 142mm St13 metaG | ecosystem: Environmental > Aquatic > Marine > Oceanic > Photic zone | place: Costa Rica: the Eastern... | reverse complement strand
GAGATGGCAGCGAAAGCTGCTGCTATGAGAGAAGGTGAGGATCTTAGTGGTCTCGAACAAACAAACAATCCATACAGAGAAACCCCTCATGGGGATCAATTTAAACTACCTAGAATTCCTAGGTGGAGAAAGTGGTGGAAAAAATGGTCTAGAAGACTAAGAAATCCTGGAAGAACTGCTAGAGCATTCGGAAGACTGATGAGAGGAAAAGCATCAGGACTACTGAGAAAAATTCCTGGAATGAGGGGTCTTGCTGATAAGGTGAGTAAGATTAGGATGCCCAGAGTCTCGGCACCTAAGTTACCTAACCTAGGGTTGGATAAACTCAAGAACATCAGAATTCCTAGACCTTCAATGCCAAGGATGCCATCGATGGGCAACTTAGGCAGTAGATTACTTAACAACCCTATTGCTAGACTTGGAGGGAGACTATCGAGAGGAGCTGGTAGAGCTATACCTCTTCTTGGAACTGCTGCTGGTGTCGCTACAACAGCTGAGCGTACTGCCATGATGAACGATCCTGAGTTCCAAAAAATGGTAGCGGAGAAGAAAAAGAGAGGGGAAAAACTAACAGAACTTGAGATGATGGCTAACCCCCTTGGTGTTACCACAGGTGCATTGAGTGCTATCCCTGCTATAGGTCTACCCGTAGTAGCTGGAGAGATGCTTGCTGCTGGTCCTCTTCAGGACTTTGGTTTGTCTCGTCGTAGAGAACAGAAGCAGAAGAGAGAAGACTTGCTGAACATGCTTGGTGGTGGTGATCCTAATTTTGATGCAACTCCATTCATAAACACTCCAGATAATCCTGTAGAGATTACACAAGGTAGAGACAGGAGAAATATCTTCCAAAAAATGGGAGATAGTTACAATAATTTTATCTACGGCACCAATAAGATGTCTGAAGGTGGTGTAATGCCATCGATGATGGGTGAAGCAGGACCAGAACTATTCATTAGAGGTGGTAGTAAAGGTGGTGGGTTGAATCCTTTTATGTCATTGGGAACTATTGCTTCGGCAGCAGACATTGTTACTAAGGGTGCTGGACCTGCTGCTGACATGGTTGAAACTATGTCTAGTAGAATTATTGATCCTATTAAGTCTGCCTTGAACATGCCTGAAGTTTCCATGCCTGTAGGCATTGGTAAGTTTGGTGGACTACAGAAGACAACAGCAACACCTGCCCCCATTCAGATGATGATGGGATTCTTCAGGGGTTTCATGAAGGACAAGTCACAAGTCGCTCAAGCAGCACAACAGACTACTGGTGGTGCTTATGCTAAGTCATTACTTGCTGGCACAGCAATGGATAGGGTGGGCAATGATGCCCCATTCCTTGCTGAAGTGACACGTATTGCTCAGAAGTATGAGATCAAAGAGTCTGATCTTCTAGGTCTAATGGCATCAGAATCTGGTCTCAATCCCCAGGCACAAAATAGAAGTGGTGCTACTGGTTTGATTCAGTTTATGCCAGAGACAGCAGAGTCCTTAGGGACCACAACAGATGCTCTGTTTGCTATGAATAGAGCACAGCAGATGAAATATGTTGAGAAGTATTTTGACTACTGGAAACTACCAAAAGGTGCTAGTGCTGGTCAGTTATATGCTACCGTATTTGCTCCTGCTTATGCTAGTAAGGATAATAATACAGCACTGTATAGAAGAGGTAGTGAAGCTTACGCAGGTAATGCTCCTCTCGATCAAAACAACGATGGTGTTATCACTGTCGGTGAAATGGGTAAGAGAGTTGAGGATAAGAAGAGAGAATTTAGTATCAGTGATGCTCCCTTGTCATTGACACCACCACCTCGTATAGAATCGCCTGGACCACAAGCACCATCACCAAGAGCACAAAGCATCATGAACTTGTTCCAGTTTAGTAATGATTCACCTCGACAAGCGGCATTCATTGGTCCTCCCGCTCCCACTGGTATAACTATGGAACAACTAAGGCTACGAAGCCTCGGTAGGAACTAAATATCTATACATAGGGAGACCTAATGGCACACGGTTACACCAGAACTTCTAACCCATACTCACAGAACTCTAGTTTATCTGGATATCTTGCTGGTAAAGTTCGTTCTGCGTTTGATACCGCTGGCGAAGAAAGAAGAGGTAGAGACGAAGAGATTGATCTTCTAGAGAAGAAAGAAGAACTAGATGATGAAGAGAAAGAAAGACTTGCCTTTCTAAAAAAGCAACAGGGCGGTAGAAAGGGTGGCATCTTTGGTAAAGCATTGATGTCAGAATTTGGTGGAGATCGTCGTCGTAGAACGATGGGGATGTTCTCTAAGAATCCTGATGCCGCCAACGATCCATCACTTACTAAAGCAGAAAGATTTAGTGCTGTTCTAGATCGCTCAGCACCACCACAAGCACCAGAACAACTAGAACTCAACCTCAGTGGTAGAACTAGTATCAAAGAGCAACTTGCTAGAGTATATGGTGCTATCGGTAAAGGTTATGACAGTATTGCTGACCGAGTATCACAACTAGCATCAGCAGAAAAAGAAACAGCAGCTGCTGCCAAGTCTAACACTAAGTTTACTGGTGCTGTAGGTCAGACACTATCTAATCTAAAAGATTACTTCAATAAAGATCTAGATCTAAAGAAGAGTGAGAATGATATTGCTACTGGTCAATTAGAGTTAGCACTAGAAGCAGAAGAGAACGAGAAGAATAATCTAACAGAAGCAAGAGTAGAGAAAGGAGAAGATCTAACAGGACTAGGTTCTGTTCCTAGTGTTGATAGGATGGGTGGTAAAGATGGTGGTATGTTTGGTGGGTTGGGTAACCTACTCAAGAACCTGAACCCATTTGGTGGTAAGAAAAATCAAGGATTCACACAGTATGCTAGGGACATTGGTCCCACTTCAATGCAATCTGTTAGACCATGGGCAAGAGCAAAGCCCATGGGACTACAAGGTAATGCTGATGGGTTTGCTCCTCTCTTAAGATCACGTCCCATTACACCTCGCTCTGTAAATAAATTTAGTGAGGGTGGTATTAGAACGGGTATCTATGATAACCCTACTAACTTCAACATGAGACCTGGCGATGCTGTTATTCCTTTGAACAGGAATAATGCTCTCGCTGACATGTTCAAGTCAGAAGGCTCGAACAAGTCACTGGTCGAACCAATGACTGAAGCAATGCAACTACCTACACAAGTTGGTGGTGGATTGCTAATTAGTATGCTGAGGAAACTGACTCAGAACCTAGGTGGTCTGAGTGGTTTCATTGCTCCAACAATCAAAGACATAGCAAAACCTATTGCTCTAGCATTTGGTTTGCCTACCACAATTACTGCTGGACTAGTAGGTGGTAACCCAGCACAAGCTGCTGGTTTCAAGTTCAACATGGGAGCATTTACTGATAAGAATCAGGCATCCCAGATGGCAGCAGCGCCACCACCAGCAACCCCTCAAGCAATCGGTGGTGCTGATCTTGGTTCCACTATGAGAGCAGGTGAAACTATCCAGAGGCAAATGAATAATGCCCCTGGTGGATTCATCCAAGGTGGATCTGGATTGGGTAGTGAAGGTGGACAGAATACTAACGCTGGATATGCCACACACTATCACCTATCACCACCATCAAACGATGAGCAAGGTTGGGCACAGGCAAGATCTATTGCTCACACAGCAGCATCTATCATGCTGGATCGTGGGTCTACTATTTACTTCGGCAACATTAAAGAGAGTGGCACCCGAGAAAATCTGGCAGACCAGATTGCTAGAGAACAGGTAGCACACTCACGTCCTGGTAGAACTCAGGGTGGTATTGATATTCAGGAGAACAATCCTACTGGTGGCATGAGGATGAAGTTCCCCCTCAAAGTTACCAATGTCAGTCAAGATATTTCGGGTGGATCTGGTAGGACAGCACGTATTGTTGGTACTAATGTAACACTTGCTCACGGTGCCGTTGGTTCTGCTAACTCCATTGAAACTCAGGTGGCGAGACCATCACCTGCTGCTACAAGACCACCAATTCAAATAGGTAGTGACGGACCATCAGGACCACCACCTCCACAAGCAGCGGACAGTGGTCTTACTAGTCGTGACATGAGCGACTTCCCTGCTATTCAAAGAGTCATGCAGATCAATGAGGCGAACCGAGATCGACAACGACTTAACGGTCGTTTCACTCAGTTTAGTGTCTACGATCCAACAGACATCGACACCCTACTCAGTCCTATCAAACCCTAATGTCTAATAATAATACTTCCTCCATTGAGTTGTTAGATGCCTTCATCTATGATGTCCGTGGAAAAAAACATAACATAAGAGGTGCCGTCACTGGTTTCTTTTACTATGAGAGCATCGACAAACCATTTATCACTGCTGTAGCAAACATCCTTGACTCTGGTAATAATTTTATCTCCACCCTTCCTATTCAAGGTGGAGAACAAGTTATCATACGAATCAAAGATGTAGAAGATGAGATCTTCACCTACAATCTGAGTGTGTGGAAAGTATATAATAGAGTCTTTAACAAGAACGCACAGACATATAACCTGGCGTTAATTTCTAGGGAAGCATTGTTCAATGAAGGAGTCAGAATAACACAGCAACTTAAAGGAACTCCAGACAAAATTGTAGAAGATATTCTCAAGGACTATCTCAATACAGATAAAAAGATTCACAAACAGAACACAAAGTTCCAGTTAAATTTCTACCCCCAAGGAAAGAAAGCACACGCTATCATTCAATCGATAGCACAAAAGACTGTACCTAATACATCAGGTAATGTAAAAGAGACAGCAGAGAAAACCAACGAAACAAAGACTGGTCTGTCTGGTGACACTTCTACATCAGCAGGCACAGCAGGGTTTCTATTCTTTGAGAATGCTGATGGATTCCACTTCAAATCTATTGACTTCTATTACAGTGATGGATCTGATGTGTTCCAAGGAGATGCCCCAGCGTTTGAATATCAAGCAAAACCTGAAAGTAGTGGTGATAGATTCATCATCGAAGAGTATATGTTTGACAATGAGATGAATCTCATTGAACAAATGAGAAGTGGTACGTTTGCTAGTCATCTAGTGACATACAACTGGTCTACTGGGTACTATGAAGAGCACAGATATAATCTGTCCGAGAACTTCAAGAACATGGCACACCTAGGTAGTCAAGACAAGTTAGGTTCTATGCAAAAGACACTCGCTGCTAATCCAAGCAGAATTATGAGTGTAGTTGTAGACCATGAGACATGGTTCGATGGTGAGGGTCCTGGATCTGTAGAACCAAGAGACAATGACTCCAGTCAAGGATCATCATTCCCAGACTATCAGAAGCATTGGTTGGCACAAAGTATTGCTCGCCATTACTTCATGCAGAATCAGAAGATGGAGATCACTGTACCTGGCAACCTGAAGCTCAAGGTAGGACAGAAGATCAGTATCAAACTACCTAACATGGCAGCAGAAACTGTCAGAAAGAAACAGAAAATTGATGAGGAGAACAGCGGTACGTATCTAGTCTCCTCTCTATCACATAACAGTGTGTTCCTAAATAATACTACGTGTACCACTAAGGTCGAACTTATCCGTGATGTGAACGGTATGAAAGACGGCACAAGTAATGTAAAGTGATATGGATCCAGTATTATCTTCTCTATTTCCAACACATCAGATAGGTGCCGATGGATTCTCATGGTGGATCGGTCAGATTGAGTCTGACTTAAAAGATGACCCCAAAAAATCTGGTAGGTATCGTGTTCGTATCGTCGGCGTACACCTAAAAGAATGTGATGCCACACCATCAGAAGCGTTGCCATGGGCACAGGTAATGCTACCTGTCACCACACCATTCAGTGATGGTGGTAAGACTGGTGCTACTGTAGGTCTAAGTGTTGGTAACTGGGTTGTTGGATTCTATGTAGATAATGACAAGCAGAAACCAATCATCATGGGATCGATTGGTCACACTGCTGGTGCTACCAAGCGTGAGAACGTAGAGAAAGATCCTAATCCTGGCAAGAATTGTAAGGCGTTTGGCACCTACCTCCAAGAGTCTAACCCATCAGTATCACTGCCTATGGGTTCAACTGAGAAGAGAAATGGTGATCAACCAGCTGAATCAACAACAGCAGAGGATACTGGTGTCACTTCTGTAGGTGAGGCTGGTCTTATCGCTGCAGCAGTACAAGGTCAGATGCCACCAGCATTCTATGGTCTATTTGCTGAAGCATCTACCACAAACCCAACAGGTAATGATGTATGTGTAGAGATTGCTAACCCTAATTGTGGGTCTGAGAATGACATGAAGGGTGGTCTGACTAAGATCATCGGTGACATGCTCAAGGCAACTCAACAGTCTGGTGGCAACATCGGATCATACTATGTCAGTAAGGTTAACGGTGAACTGAATAACTACATCGATCATGGCATGGAGTATGTCAACAAAGCAGTTCTGCTAGTCAGAAGTTTTGTTGCCCGTGTCAAGGGAGAGATTGTAAAACTAATCCGTGAAGGTGCTGACACACTAGTAGATCTTATCTTGTATGAGAAGGTAGTAGAAGAGAAGGCAGAAGATGCAGCAGAGAAAGGAGATCAATCTCAGATTGATAAAGATGTAGAAGAAGCAGAAGATCCAAAAGCAAAGAAGCAGAGCAGACTTAAGTCTACACTTGATGCTATCAACAATGTCCTAGATGATCTGGGATGTTCCATGGCAGATCTAACCGAACGTCTAGCACAGTGGTTGACTGATCTGTTGCTAGGTTATCTAATGGATGCCTTCTCCAATGCTGCTTGCTTGGTAGACAATGTTGTCAACGGTATCCTGAATCAGATCACATCATTCCTAGAAGATCTGATCCAAAATGTTCTCGGACCACTCCAGCAAATTCTATCACTGATAGCAGCTCCGTTTGATATCATCGGCAATGCTATCAATAAGGTATTGAATCTCTTAGGCATCTCTTGTGACGGACCTGCTGCTCAGTGTGAGAAAGTCAAGAAAGAATGTGTTGACTGTGGTACTGATGACGAGGACGAGGAAGACTGGTTGGATAAACTAATTGATCAGTTGACTAATGGTCCTTTGGACAACACAACATATGTTTGTGATGATGCTAAGAATACTAGCGCCAAAGATTCTCTACCACCAACCAAAGTTATATTCATTGGTGGCAATCAACCACCTGGCAAAGAGCAGAGAGATACTATACCTACAGACATCTTCATCTCTTATTCTTCGGAAGACATTACAGTTACTGAGGGAGAGCAAGCGATCTTTACTATCACTAGATCTGGTAACATTACAACAGCATCTAGTGTCAAGATGACTATCCTAGGTGGCACTGCTACTCAGGGTGTTGACTACGATAAGATTTTTACAGGCAGTCTAGTTGGTTTCGCTCCTGGTCAGAAGACTAAGAAGATTGTCTTCGAGACGTACAAAGACTCAACTACTGAGGGACCAGAGACATTCTTCATCAAACTAGAAGAGCAGGTAACCCCAACAGGATTGATCGCTACATTCCCTGGTGGTATCTCTCATAAGTGTACCATCCTTGATTACGTTGATGGATTCAACAACTCACCACAAGATCCAACAAACCCAGGTGATCCATTCGTTCCACCTTCTAACGTTGGTGTAGTACCAATCCAAGTCGGTGGTGTGATTGGTCCTGGAGTACCTACAAGACCTACCTTCAAGGTAACAACCGATGAGGTTTACTACAAAGAAGGTGACGTTCTTACATACTATGTTGAGACAACTGGCACGAAGCCAGGTGATGTACTCAACTATACTATTACAGGTGATGTTGATGCTGATGACCTATCGACTGGTAGTCTCACAGGTAACTTCATCCTTGACGCTCTCGGAAGAGCAGAGATTCCTATCACATTGCTATCTAATGATGACGCTGTAGAAGTGTTGGATGAAGATGGTGGTGTGATCGAGAGTGGTATTGATCCACAAGAGATGATTACATTCTCCATCGACGACACCCCAGCATATGTAAGGAACTTCATCCTAGCAGATGATGATTCTGATACTACTAATGCTTTGTGGTCTGTCACTAGTGACCTAGCAGTCTGTAGCGAAGGTGATACTGTCAACTTCACAGTCACTGCTAAGAATGTACCTGACGGAACCAACTTTACCTACGAGTTGATCGGTACAGTTGAGACTACAGACATCGTAGGATACAGACTCAAGTCTAACGTAGACTTTAATGGTGAACCACTTGTCATGAAGGATGGTCAGTGTGTAGTTCCTATCCAGATTGCTCGGGATGGTGAGGAAGAGGAAGAAGAGTTCTTCGACTTTACTATCACCAAGTATGTTGATGAGAATGATGCTGAGGTAGCAGTGGAGGGTGTCTCTACACCTCTCGTTATCTTGAGTGAGACATTCGTAACAGATCCAATCGGTGTATCTTACGCCGTAGAATCTGACAAGCTAGAGTATGAGGAAGGTGAGACTATCATCTACACTATCACCACAACAAACATTAAGGATGGTACTATTCTAAGTTACACCTTGTTTGGTGAGAACATTAACAAGTCTGACTTCGTTAACGACTCTCTGTATGGTCAGTTCCCTATCATCAACAACACTGCTAAAGTATATGTTGGTATCAATGATGATACTGAGATCGAAGACATCGAAGAGGTTACATTCCTGATCAGTGGTACTGGTGCCAGTGCTAGTGTCCTTATCAATGGAGACCTAGATGATGAGGAACCAGTAGATCCTAAGGATCCAGAGAAACCATGCTTCGATAAACCTATTGCTGGCAAACCAATCACTGATGCTAGTGGTAGTATCATCAGCATTCCTATCGAGGATAGTGGTTGCCCTTATATCTTCCCACCAAAAGTAATTATCACTGGTCCTGGATACGGTGCCACTGCTATTGCTCTCCTTGATGGTAACAATAAGGTCAGTGAACTACGTGTCACAAGACCAGGAAAGGGATACAACCTCAACAGACCAAATGAATTTGATTTGAGATGTGTCATCGATTCGTTCACAATCATCAGACCTGGACAGAACTATACCACTCCACCCGAAGTGTACATTGACGGTGTTGCTGGTCGTGCTGAGGCGGTGATTGATGATCGTGGGTATGTCATTAGTATCAGACCTACCGACAGGACATCTACATACAACGAAATTCCTACCATTCAAATCATTGGTGGTGGTGGAGTCGGTGCTAGAGTCCTGCCTTCGATTGTTTGCCTAGATACTACTGAATACGAGAACCAAGGCTATGCCAAGATTGGCACTGGTCGTTACATTGATTGCCCATAAGAATTATGTCGAACAAAACACCATCACAAGAGACCCAAGACAAACTAAACGGTGGGTTTAAGTTTGATCCAGAGCAAGCAAATAATTATTTTGCTGAGACACCTAACCCAGTATGGAGTCAATCATTTGAAGGATACAACTTCACTGTGTATGAACTGGAGGGAGAATATGGTGCTGCCCTGTACAATGGCAAGGCAGCACTTCATTTTGATTCAAATAATAACATCATATTCTCTGCTGGACCCCCGTCACAGGCAGGTTGTGGTGGCAAGCTTGTATTAAACTCACAATCACAACTCCAAAAAGCAAAGTCGATTGCCATTGAAGTCACTGGACGTGACGATGGCGGCACACTCGACAAAACCACAAACGAAGATGGAGATGTAGAAGAGAAATCTCTTCCATCATACTCACTCAAAGTTTATGGACCTGTGTTCGTCGAGGCGATTGGTGGAGATGCTTCCGTTAAAGGCGATAACGTAACAGTTAGCGCTGGAAGCACACTTAACCTCAAGTCCAACAAGGACATCACCCTACAGGCAGGTGAAAATGGAGGTAAGATCCAAATGTATGGTAGCGTAGTTGACATGAATGTCAACACCTTCAATAAAAATATCTCTGGTGGTGAATATACTACTGGAGCTGGTGAAGTTAGGATTGACCAAGATAAAGCGGGATCTGAAGTAACTATCAACACTCCTGGTAGTGTTCGTTATATCGTCAACGGAGACTATACAGTTGGTGTTAAAGGTAAGTATACCACAGATGTTACAGGAAAGTACGTCCTTAATGTAGATAAAGATTATGGATTGAAAGTCCTTGGTGACAGTGCCTTTGTCACATCAGGCAAGTCCATGTTTAAGGTCAATGGTACTGGTTCTAAATCACAGCAGGAAGAGAACTTCAGTCTAAGTGTTCTTGCTAACGCTAAGAAGAATTTCCCTGGTATTAATGTTAATAGCACCAGTTTCATTAAGTTAGTAACCGACGACTTTAAAGAAGGTTTCCAACTAGAGGTAGGAAAGCAGCAGGGTCTGATCTCACTCAAGAACAGTGAGTTAAAACTTGAGACAGGTAAAGGTCTGCCATCCCTACTACTATCCAAGAAGAATTCGACGTGGGAGTTCAATCCAGTCTCCAAGATCAACATGAGTACGAAGAGTATTAAGATTGAACAGAGCAAAGCATCCTACATCGAAGTCAAACCCGATCAGGTAGCAGTGGTAGGACCCAAGATTTACCTGAACTGAAATCGAGTTTTCGGTTACGTGAATTCCGAAAAAAATTCTCCAGCAGTTTTTTGTCAAAAAAGTCGAGCTTGACAAATCCCAGGAAACCCAGTAGGATGACTCTGTTAAGGGTTCAAGGGTCACTGTGACTCTAAATAACTATTGAATGGTTCTTCATTATGCACTACAAACCATACTCACAAGAATGGCATCGTAAGAGATACCTGAAAGAAGCATTGGATGCGTACCTTGACGATTACGTTGATAACGATATCATTATGGATGATATTCTTGACATTATCTGTGAACGGCAAGAAATTGCTAATCTTGAATTTCATAAATTAGAAGATCTAGAATCAAAACTCCGAGAATGATATGCTCTCAACTCAATATCGGCTACGACTAGAGTTTATTTGCAAAAAAATAGCAAATAAAGAAGAAGTCAAACTAGAGGATATGATCTGGGCAGAAAAACTTGCCAAAGCTCATACTACCGCTAGAGACTGGTTACAGAAAGCAAGACGCCAAGCAGCACAAGACATCCAAGAGGGATCTATGGATGATTTTAT
>Ga0163109_10004125_pt1 | contig 11072 bp, 9 predicted proteins | sample CRUFie1St13metaG_FD_108704 | JGI IMG/M metagenome (GOLD analysis project Ga0163109, IMG submission 108704) | Marine microbial communities from the Costa Rica Dome - CRUD Field 142mm St13 metaG | ecosystem: Environmental > Aquatic > Marine > Oceanic > Photic zone | place: Costa Rica: the Eastern... | reverse complement strand
CGCTGATGACTTCTTGTACCCGCGAGCAGTTGAGACGCTCGTGCGAGAAATGGATCAATCTAGGGACGTAGGAGCAATTTGCGGCAGCTGGAGCGTCGTCGACTCGAAAAGCCGTATAAGAAGTCAGATCATAGCGCCACGAGAAGACGTCGGCTTGGGTATTCACGGAGCCTGCACTATTTTTAGGACCAAGCACTTAGAAGATCTTAAATTTTCAGAATTGGGTATTGACAGCCAAGACGGTTTCGCAACCTATCTTCACCTGAAAAAAAAGGGGGTCAAGATTAGGTACCTCGACCGTTTAATTTTTGCATATAGAAGGCACTCTTTTAACATAACGTCCGACCCTGAGCGGTTGCTCCGGAACAGAAATAAAATACTAGACTTCTATTATAGGGGAGAGCGTAGCGATCATATAATTGTATTGATCGATACCGCGATGGCAGATTTGCTGCACGTTGACCGGCGATTCATAAGTGAATTCCCAAAAGTCTTTGTAAAAGATGGGACTGCGGTTTCGGGTGAGATCACTCACTGTTTACCCGAAAACGATAGTCTTCTAAATTTTTTCTCGACTAATTATCCGCGCGAATCAATAGTATTTGTCAATGTATCAAAACTAGGAGGGAACTATAAAGATGGGTTGGTGAAATCTTTTATTCAATTTATTACTATCATGAAAGCTAGGACGACATCATTTGTTGAGGCGATTACGGATAAAATTCTGTTTATCGATGAGAAGAGCTGTGTGAGTCCATTAAATGCGGACGAAGAGGGAAGCACCTTCTGTTTCAGAACGATCAATGGTTTACATGCGGAGGCTCCTAAAGATTCTGCATTAGAATATGCAATGTTCTCTCATGAAATATTGAATAAAGTGGTGCTCTATGATTTTTAGAGGCCATATTGGGAAGAAGAGCGAACCGAATATTTCTGTTATTTTTCTTAAGCTTGGACGAATCACGCGGTGTATTTACCAAATATTTTAATATACCATCGCGATCCTACGGCGGGCGATCCTCGTTGGAGCAACGGACCCAGCTAGGGTATATAACTGAAAGCGCCTGAATGGGGCGGAAGGGATAGCAGATGGAGAAAAGTGCGATTGTTTTAGGCGCCGGAGGCTTTATCGGTCATCACTTGGCCAAGTCTCTTGTGCAGGAGGGATTCTGGGTAAGAGGCGTGGACCTTAAAAAACCAAGGTACGAAGACACTCCTTGCCAAGATTTTTTAGTCTGTGATTTAACAGATCAACTTTCGTGTGGCAAAGTCTTCGACAGACATTTCGATGAAGTGTATCAACTCGCCGCTGATATGGGTGGTGCCGGCTATATTTTTACCGGTGAAAATGACGCTGACGTTATGTACAACTCTGCGATGATCAACTTGAATGTCGCAAACGCAGTATACAATAGAAACATCAAGAGGGTGTTCTACTCATCGTCTGCCTGCATGTATCCCGAACATAATCAAATGGACCCTGACAACCCGAAATGCAGTGAGGACTCGGCTTATCCGGCCAATCCTGATAGTGAGTATGGTTGGGAAAAATTATTCTCAGAAAGACTGTTCTTGGCTTACGGCCGCAATAAAGGCATTGAGGCTAGAGTAGCCAGATACCACAACATATTTGGACCTTTGGGTTCCTGGAACGACGGACGTGAGAAAGCGCCCGCGGCTCTTTGTAGGAAAGTTGCAGAGGTAGTTGATGGTGATTCCATAGACATTTGGGGAGATGGGCAGCAAACGCGCTCATTTCTTTATATCGACGATTGTATAGAGGCCACGAAAACGCTCATGCGCTCTGATTGGGAGGGTCCCGTTAATATCGGCTCAGAGGAAATGATCTCTATAAATAATCTTGCAAATTTGATCGCCGAAGTAGCGGGGAAAAAGATTTCTATCAGAAATATTGCCGGACCGGTTGGTGTCCGGGGTCGGAACAGTGATAACGCTCTCATTGGTGAAAAGCTGGGTTGGCAACCGAGCTTTGATCTCAGGTCTGGATTAGAGAAAACATATCCATGGATCCTTGGAAATGTCGAAAAGAGTTCCTGAGATATCACTTTTGATACCATCTTTCGAAGATGAAAGGATTTTAACGCTCCTTCGAGGGATTAATGACTTCCCAAGGGAAAATTTTGAAGTCGTGGTTCAGGATGGAGGATCACAAGAGGACTTGCTTCAGCGCGTTAAAGAAAATCTTGCGTCAACGGATTCTCTTTTCATTGAAAAAGATGAGGGCATATTCGACGCGATCAACAGGGGTATAGAGAAGTGCTCAGGAAAATATATTTTGACTATAGGCACCGACGACATAGTAACTAAAGAGTCGCTCAAGAAGATCTCTGTTGCCATTCAAAATGACCACAAAATGCTATTTTTCACGGCTGTCAGGATGGTGTCGCCAATCTCCATGGAGTTAGTTCGCTATTGGCCATTACGAAGGTTTTCATATTTGCGAGTGCTGTGTGGGATGCAATACCCGCATTTTGGCATGGTTGCTAGTAAGTCGATCTATAAAAATAGAAAATTCAATACAGCTAACAAGATCAACGCGGACTATGAGTTCTTTTACGAGCTCTCGAAAGTGATTGGAAAAGACGATGTTGGATATGTGAATGATGCTGAAATAACAATGAGATTAGGTGGTACAAGTACCCGAAGCATTGCGGCAATCATCGGCCATCAAATGCGCATTGTTTCCTTCGCTTTCCGACGGAATCCAATTCTCTTAATTGGCTTGATGCTGAAGCCGCTGTATAAAGCCCAGGAGGTCCTTCTTGCTCAAGTTAAAAGGACCGCGCATTAGTCTGAGTTCTTCTTCTTCTGAGAGACAATCATTCAACAGGAGTTTTTATCTTTTCGTTTTCTCAGGTATTGTCCGAAAAAGAGTCAAAAAATTCCTCGCAGCTCGTGTAAAGGTGGCTTGTCATCTCATCTGACAGCCCATGATGGCAAGCCAATAGAATTCCTCCTCGCATTACATTGTCTGCGTTTGAGAAATCCGATGCTTCTCCAACACACTTAATATTCTTAAATCCAGGTTGTCTCAGTATGTTGCCAGTGAAGACGACTCTCGTCTGGATGTTCCGTTTTTCGAGAAAAATCTGCATCTCTCTCCTGTCAAAGGGTGCACTATTATTAATAATAAGCGGGAAGGCTAACCAACCGGTTCTTGCGTGCTCATTTTGTGTCGGAAGGGTGAGCCAATCGGAATATTTTGCAAAGAACTCGCTATGTGCATTGAAAGCTTCAATACGTTTCTCGATATTCAGAGATAACTTTTTAAGCTGGACTAGAGCGAATGCCGCACTCATCTCTGAGGGCTCCAACTGGTAGCCGATCTCCTCAAACACAAATTTAGCGTCATAGGGAATGCCCTCTAGCTCTACATTAAAACGGTTCTCTATACTCTCACTGTCCGTGAAAAGTGAGGAGCTTCGACCCCAAGACCTCAAAAGTCTACATTTCTCGTTCACGACAGAATCGGAAGTGGCGATTAATCCGCCGTTCCCGGCCCCGTTTATAACGTGTGATCCGTAAAAGCTAGTTATGGATAAATCACTGAAGGTGCCCGTAGACTGACCTTTGAAGGTGGCCCCGAGAGTATCGGCCGAGTCATGTATGATCTTAAGTTTATAACGGTCTGCCAATTGTCTTAGCTTATCCCATTCGCAGATGTTGCCCATGAGGTCAGGTGCACAAATTGCGGATGTATTCTCGTTAATTTTTTCTTCAACGAGGCTCTCATCTATGCAGTAGGTGCTCTCCCCTACGTCAACAAAAGATGGGACCAAACCATTTTTCACAAGGCATCCGACGGTCGTCGCAAATGTGAGAGCTGGGGTGACTACCTCTGAGCCAGCAGGCAGGCCCAAAGCTTCCACTCCCACATAAAGAGCAGAGCTGCCGGAATTAACCATAATGCCGTGGGACTTGCGGAACAACGCGGCGCATTCTTTTTCGAATTCAGCGACGTTTTCCGACATTTGTGTCGTGGTTTCAAGAACACGGACTACCGCATCAATTTCCTCTTTGCCGTGAACAGTTGATCCGTAAGGCACGCGAATATTACCCATTTAAGACTCCGGTTTATTGTGAAAACGCTTCGAACTTGCGATCAGGATTGTGTTGATCTTCGATAAAAAGAGGAAACTATGACGTGTCATGTGTCGAATCTGTCAAATTTCCATTAACATAATTCAGAGGATCAGCCGCCGTCAATGAAATAAACCGCTGCACGTGGAAATAAAAAGACTTAGCATATAAGTCGAACATGGAAGCATAGAGTAAGAATTAATGTGGACATACGGTATTCGATCTTAGTTGGTATGGGCTACTTCGCGATCATTATAAAATTGCGGGGTAATCTGCATCTATGCTAGAGAGCAACGTCGGCAGAATTGCGGTTATCGGTGGGGCAGGCTTTCTCGGAGAAAAACTCTGCGGAATACTCAGTGCTGCTCGGAGGGATTTCTCTAACTTTGATATAAACGATGCAGATCCTTCAATTGAGAAGATTGACGTTGTTGAGAGAGGCACCATGTCATGCTTGCAGGGTCATGACGTAATAATAAATCTCGCAGCAGAACATCGAGACGATGTGAAGCCTTTATCGCGATACGACGAAGTTAATGTCCTCGGTGCAGAAAACATATGCGATGCGGCCAGACAATATGATATTCGGCGAATTATCTTTGTCAGTTCTGTAGCCATTTATGGCTTTTCTGATGAAGAACTAGTTGAGGATAGCCCACCCAATTACTTTAATGATTATGGGAGGACGAAGTTCGAGGCGGAAAGGATATTCAATGCATGGTTCGAGGAAGACCCGGAAAATAGGATGCTTTTTGTCGTTCGGCCAACAGTTATATTTGGGGAGAATAACAGAGGAAACGTCTATAATTTGTTCCGGCAGATCGCTACCAACCGCTTCCTGATGTTTGGAGACGGAGAAAACATAAAATCAATAGCATATGTTGATAACGTAGCGGCGTTCATAGCGAAAGCATGTACTTACACTAATGGCTACTTTGTTCATAATTATGCCGACAAACCAGATCTCACGATGAATGAGCTTGTTAGTTATACAAGATGGGTTTTATTTGGCAAAAAAAACGTTGGTCTAAGATTGCCTGATTCAGTCGGGTATGCGGTGGGTCGAATAGCAGACATTTTTGCTAGAACGTTAAAGCTTAGTCTGCCAGTAAGTAGAGTAAGGGTAGACAAATTTCTGGCTAATACTCGAGTTGGCTTTAAAGCTCAGGATAAAGAATTTACTCCTCCAGTGGAACTAGAGGAAGCGATTCTTCGCACGCTAAGGCACGAGTTCTCAGACCGTTCCAAAAAGTGAAGTTCATCATAAAATAGGTGGTTAAATGTCCGCAAGTTCAAAAAATCTGATAGCGAAAATTAAGTTAGAAGAGAAGTTTCGAATTTATATTCATGATGCAGTGAAAATACGAGGCACGATTCAGCCCATCACTTATAGACACATAGGGGATGACCTTGTGATCGAAGATTTGATGAACTGGCGAAACGAAAATATCGAGGCCTACACCGACCACACTCCTGCGACTTTGGAGGGAACCCGTCGGTGGCTGGCGAAATTCGTCCTAGATAATCCAAGTAAGGTTCTTTTCTTGGTATGTCCCAAAGACTCTAAACCAGTGGGACACATGGGTTTAGCAAATGGACTGCAAAAGAGCGGCGCTATGGAGATGGACAACATCGTTCGTGGCATTAAAGCAGGAGAAAAGGGCTTGATGACCTTAGCTCTTTACGATTTGATCACTTGGGTTTTTGTGGCAATTGGTGTGAATCGAGTCTACCTAAGGGTCTTTTCTGATAATGCGAACGCGATCAAAATGTACACCAAGCTCAACTTTGTCGAAAAGCATCGTTATCCGCTATTGAAATCCAAAGGATCAGGAAGCACGAAATTCAAGATTCTTGATTCTCCATACAAGTCTGGGCTCTATTTTTCTTATATGGAATTAAGTCGAACCAGCCATTTCAGCAATTATGAAAAGGTGAAAAAAACAAAGCGCCTCTGAATACCACAGGTTGACGTTGACCGGTCTCTCTTTAAAGCTCATCGGATAAAAAAGCGTCCAGCGATTTTAAAGAAGAGCGGTACACCCACTATTGCTTTTTAGCCCTGGAGGCCTGTGGTAAAATCGAAAAAGAGCAAGCGTCTGGAATATCTGCTCTATCTACAAAACACTGATTTTTATATGGAAAGAACATGATCCTCACGGCAGGCCCCTCAATCACGGAAAAAGAAATTTCTTATGTTAACGATGCAGTAAGAAATGGATGGAATGCAAATTGGAATGGGTATATTACAAAGTTGGAGAATGCTTTTCGGGAAAAATTTAACGTTAAACACGCGTTGCTGACATCATCTTGCACAGGCGCCATGCATATGGCGATTCGGGCCCTAGGCGTCGGACCGGGTGACGAAGTGATCGTGCCAGAACTTACATGGGTTGCAACGGCCTCTGTCGTCAACTATGTAGGAGCAACTCCGGTGTTTGTTGATGTGGATGAAGCGACTTGGACCATGGATGTCGACTCCTTTGAAAGCGCAATTACGCCATCCACGAAAGCAGTCATGCCTGTTCATCTTTACGGACATCCCGCGAGGATGGACGAAATTATGGACATTGCCAGAACGAATAACTTAAAGGTTTTAGAAGATGCTGCTCCAGCTATCGGTGCGACTTCTGAGGGATCCTATTGCGGTACCTTTGGGGACGCGGCAGCCTTCAGTTTTCAAGGAGCTAAGATGATGGTAAGCGGGGAGGGCGGAATACTGCTTACTAGCGACGATGCGCTATTCGAGGAAATAAAGCAATTTTCGGAGCATGGAAGGAGTAAGGATCCTAACAATACGTTCTGGATAGAAACGGTTGGTTATAAATATAAAATGTCAAATATCCAGGCCGCACTCGGATTGGCTCAGTTTGAGAGAATCGACGAACTGATTGATAGGAAGAGATTGATATTTTCCTGGTATGAAGAATTGCTAGCCGGTATCTCTGGCCTAAGATTGAACAAAGAAGCCGATTGGGCGAAGAGTATTTATTGGATGACGTCGATATACCTTGAGCAGGACTTTAATACATCACGTGACGAACTCATGGGTCTGATGAAGCAGGATGGGATCGATACTAGGCCAGTCTTTCCAACAATTAGTAAGTACCCAATGTGGCACTCTGATTGTGTTAACGATAATGCTATTAAAATAAGTCAAAACTCCATTAATCTGCCTAGCGGACACGATTTAACGAAGGAAGAGGTAGAGCAAGTTTGTAATTCCATTAAGAAGCATCTCCTTTAGTCATGGATTCTCTTAATCTCGCGAGAGCCATACGGCGAGAAGCGCTTAAAATGGTCCACAACGCTGGGGCCTCACATATCGGGAGTGCTCTCTCTATTGCTGATATTCTAGCGGTTTTGTATCAAGATATTTTAAATGTCTCAGCGGTCAGCGTGGGTGACCGTAACAGAGACCGATTTATACTGAGTAAGGGTCACGCTTGCGTAGCCTTATATGCGGTTTTGGCAGAATTGGGATTTTTTGAAAAATCTTTACTAGATGAATACGGAAGAGAGGATTCGATTTTAATGAATCACATTAGCCACAAAGTCCCTGGCGTAGAATTCTCTACCGGCGCCTTAGGACATGGGCTTCCGTTTGGAGTGGGAAAAGCTTTATCCGCAAAAATCAATAAAGAAGCCTGGAGGACACTGGTCCTGGCAAGTGATGGAGAGATGCAAGAGGGGAGTAACTGGGAAGCTATTATGTTTGCAGCGCACCATCGTTTAGATAACCTGACTTTGATTATTGATCACAACAATCTCCAAAGTCTGACGACGGTGGTAGACACATTAAACATACAGCCGCTTAGGCAAAAATTGGTCGCATTTGGCTGGGAAGTCCGAGAAGTTGACGGTCATTGCCACTTTGAGCTGTTGGAGGGCTTTCGCCCGAAAATGACGGGAGCTGAGAAACCTTTAGCTGTTATAGCGAATACCGTTAAAGGACGTGGGGTCGACTTTATGGAAAACTCAGTGGAATGGCATTATAAAAGTCCTAATGAAGAAGAACTGGCCTCTGCCTTGATGCAGATCGCGAATGCGTAATACCTTAATAGAACACCTAGTGTTTTTAGCGAGAGAGAATCCAAAACAAGTTCTCATCGTTGGCGATCTGGGTTTTTCGGTGGTTGAGCCTTTCGCTGAGGAATTTCCAGATAGATTTATTAATGCAGGCGTAGCTGAACAAAATATGACCGGGATGGCAGCGGGAATGGCATCAGAGGGCCACCATGTGTTTACCTATTCCATCGCAAATTTTCCTTTGTTCCGTTGCGCAGAACAGCTCAGAAATGATGTGGATTACCATAATTTGCCCGTTACTGTGATTGCCGTAGGGGGCGGGTTGGCTTATGGAAACCTTGGTTACTCACATCACGCCGTTCAGGACTTCTCATTAATTCGAGCTATGCCGAATATGATTATTGCAGCGCCAGGTGATCCTAAAGAGGTGAAGGCATGCTTGAACTATCTTGTAACGAATCCTGGCCCTTCATATCTTCGGATAAATAAGGCTGGTGAAGAAAACGTCCATATTGAGCCTCCCAAGGTAGTCGCTGGAGAACTTGTTCATGTGAGGCGTCCAACCAAAGACAACAAGAAGCTGATAGTGACCACTGGGGCAACGCTTAGTTTGGCAACAGGAATTTGGGATCAAAATCCGGCGGTTCAAGAAAACTGGGGCGTGGCTTCTGTGTCGATTTGGGGAGAGCCTTCCAGGGAAAATTTGATTCGCGTACTTCAGAGTTATGAGACAATAGTGACAATCGAAGAGCATATAGCGGCCGGTGGATTCGGTTCTTTTCTTTCTGAGTCAGGGTTGCGCGTTAGATCTTTTTGTTTAGATGTGGCCGTTTGCGGGGCCGTGGGGAATCAGACGTATTTGCGCGAACGGTTTGGGCTCAATACAACCGTGATAATTAGATTCCTATCAGAGCAAATTTAGAGGAAGCTAGATCATTACACAGGCTTTGCGGGGACCGCAGCAGTTTGGAGCAGGTAAGTGTTAAATGTCATTAGTCTTTTGGGACCCTCAAGATGCGGAAAAGGAGCAATCATTCCGATAATTACGGCCGCTAAAAATATAGAGTTACCTTTTAATACCCCCGATTTGGATTGGTACGTCGACGCCTACAATGCAGGTGATATCAGTTTAAAAGCACTCTGCCGTCTTGCGTCGGCTTATATGCTTTGTTATTCCTGGTATGGTCATCTCGGTCGCCACATTAATCTCCGAGCGAACGACTATTATAGTTTGCAAAGAATGCTCCCAGAAGTTGATCTAGGGTCAAAGCATGGAAGGCTGGATAAGGATGGCGAGTTTGTCGATTTTTTAGATTTGAATGATGACAAGGCCATATGGAATGTCTTCCAATGGGATATTCCTCCAGCTGCCTTCGAGATGATAGATGCAGAGTTCCCTATCCACCTCAATCCAATTTACTGCTACAGGAGTCCCTACTATCTCTTTACCTCTTGGATTTCCAGCAATAGGGTGAAGAGATCTCTCGCTCTTTCAAGAATGTTCAAATACAACGCGATGCCAAAGCTTAAAAACATAGATCTGCGCGCCCAATTCGAGGATGCCGTCAATGATAACGAAGTAACCTTCATCGAGTCGCTTGGGACTTATAAGTATCATGACCACGATTTCTCTGGTGTGCGGATAACGCGGGAGGAAGAAACCTATCTTTTGGATTTGTTAGAAGAGACAAGAAGTTATGGGGCTCACTGGCAGGATCAAGGTATGTTGGTTTACTTTGAGCGGATCGTTTCTGATCCCAGAGGCTTCGTAGAATATCTCAAAGATCGCTTTGAGGTTACCTTCCACGCCGATAAGCTTGAAAAGGGGATCATTCTAATGGATGAGCGGCCGATGAAAGAGGTACTTGAAACCGACTTCGGCAAAATGAGGGCGACACTCGAGCTTTTAGGATGTGAAGAAAATGTTGTTCTCAAAGTGTTGGAATTGCAAAGTAACTATATAGAAAACTTTTAACTTTTCACGCAGCAACCGCGTAGAGATAAAAATAGGGTTCGCTTTAATTGACCGGAAGCTTGTGTTTGATAAGAGGGGAAATTGACAGTTCGGGTTAATCGCACAAACACTTTTATAGAAGGATTGTCGTACCTGTCCTTAGGCCAAATTATAAAAACGCTTGTCAGACTGGCAGCCTTCACTTTATTGGCCAGATCTTTGAGTGTTAGTGAGTACGGTCAATTTCTCACCATTGTTGCCTTTTGCGAATTCTTTCAGATCTTTACATTACCTGGTATTTCAAAACCCCTAGTGCGTTCGGCCTGTAAAAATATCGAAGAAACTGACTTAATTCTCTCCAAAAAATCCGGGTTGAGAAATATCTCTGGATTGATCGCAGTTGTCTTCGCAATGACCACTGTCAACTTTATGTCGTACGATGACATCATTATTAACCTGGTGTTTTTTTACTCGCTAACGCTGTTTCTTGATAGCTTAAAAAGTTACATCCGAATCGTTTTCCAAGTTTTTGAGAGGTTTGAGTGGATCTCAGTCTCTGAGGTGATTGAGTCCTTATGTTATGCAGCATTAGTAGCGTTGGCGCTGTTTCTTGAGAAGGGAATAGGAGGAGTAGTTTTCGTCTCACTGATTTCTTCAATTACAGCGCTACTTATTGACTTTTTTAATTCGAGGAAATATTCGCAGTTTAGTTTGTTTATTGTTCGTTTCGAGGTTGACAAGCCTTTCCTATTGTCGGCGACGATTTTCACACTGACGAACATTATGTGGTTGCTTGTTACTAAGATAGACCTTTTAATGTTGAGCGTTATAGCTAGTGCGGATGAAGTGGCAATTTACGGAGTAGCAAACAGATTTATTTTTCTAGGACTTATGGCCATCTCGATTTTGTCTAACGTAATATACCCACCTTTAATCAAAAGGATTACCGAAGCAGGGTATTTGGTAGCAACAACTTACCTAAAGCCTG
>Ga0163109_10004124_pt1 | contig 11073 bp, 5 predicted proteins | sample CRUFie1St13metaG_FD_108704 | JGI IMG/M metagenome (GOLD analysis project Ga0163109, IMG submission 108704) | Marine microbial communities from the Costa Rica Dome - CRUD Field 142mm St13 metaG | ecosystem: Environmental > Aquatic > Marine > Oceanic > Photic zone | place: Costa Rica: the Eastern... | reverse complement strand
GGGGGGGGGGGGGGGGGGGGGGGGGGGGGGGGGGGGGGGGAGCGGGGGCGGCTGCGGGCGGGGGCCGCGCGACACGCGGCGGAGGTGGGGCGGGAGGAGGTGGAGGGCGCCGTCGCTCGGGCGCTCGAGGCGGCCCAGGGGCTCGAGCTGCGGGCGGCGCGGGGGCTCGGGAAGGGGGCCGGGCTCGAGGGGGGGGCAGGGGCGCGCGACGCGGGGGAGGCGGCCGGCAGCGCCCTGGAGGGGTCGGGGCTTGGGGCAGAGCAGGCGGAATACGTCCGCGGGGTCCTCGGTTTCCTGTACGGGGGCCTGCCCCCCGGGGAGTTCTCTGTGGCGGAAGACGAGGAGGCGGACAGCGCTGCTGTGGACGGGGGGGAGCCCGCGGCCGCGCCAGCCGCCGCTGCAGCCGCTTTCGAGCCAGTGGCAGGCCCGCCAGGAGCCGCGCCAGCGCCCGCTTCCGACGGAGAACGGGGTGACGAGGGGCAGGGGGAGCGCGGGGAGACATCCCCTGAGGACCCTGGAGCGGGGCCTGCTGAAGGAGGTGCCACGGAGCCTACTCCGGGGGAGACAGAGACGCTCCCCGTCTCCGAGCACATCTTTCGGGTGGCAGAGCGCTTCGAGCAGGCGCTGGCCAGCTTGAACGTGCTCGCGGCGGGCGGGAAGCATTCGACCGACCCGGCCTTGAGTGCGAAGGAAGCGCGCCTGAGCACATCGACAGAGCTAGAGTGCGGGGGGATCCCTAAGTTTGAGGCTGACTTCGACCAGGACCTCGTCATCATTGGCGAGAATGGCGCAGACGAGAGCGTGGACCTGGGTACGGAGTCGTCCGGAGGGGAGACCGTGGACGGGCTCCTCCCAGAAGAGTGGCGGGATGGCGCTGGCCATGCCGGACCTTTCTTCGAGCCGAAGCCCCGCCAGCGGACACAGAGGGTGGAAGCCCCGCGCACCACCCAGGAAGCAACCGTCCAGACCTCTCTGGAAGGCCCGAGCGGGACGGGCGACGGAAAGGGGGGGGCAGAATTGCCGGGTCAGAGCGCGCCCGGGCACAGTGAAGACCCAGCAGAGTCGGCTTTCCTCTCTCGACTGCTTTCGGACAAGGCCCTGGCTCGGGACAAGCCCACCCTCGAAGCCGTCGAGGTGGCCCCAAAGCCCGAGGATGCCGCCGCGGAGTATCTTATCGCTCTGCAGTTGGAAAGGGGCAAGGCCGACGTGGTAGCTCGTGCACTCCAGCAGGACGACGAGCGCAAATCACTGTTCCTGAAGGACGGCTTTGACTACTTTTCCGCGATGGAGAGGGCCGATGACTTTGTGAGGGATATCGAAAGCTTGAGGCTGTCCGAGCTCGTCCGGGCCCGACGGAGGGACATCAACATGCCAGACATAGACCTCGCCTCCCTCGGGACTTCCACGGCGCCCAGAGGACCCGCAGAGTCGAACTACGTCGAGTACTACACGGCAGCGGCAATGACAGAGCCTGCTATGCTAGGAGCAATGGCGGCCGAGGTCGCGCGCAGGGCGGTCCCCGGCACCGCGGCGGGAGACGAGGCGTCGACCGGCACGCTGACTGCCAGGAAGCCTCCGATTCCCGAGCCCCAGAAGCCAGATGCCCCACGCGCCTCAAGAAGGGAGAAGGGACCCGCTGCTCCGCAGGGAATTGGGAAGGGCAAGCCTGCGACGAAGCAGAGCATCCCCGGGAATCAGGCGCTCGCTGGGGGCCCCAAGCACGTGAAGAGGTACAGAGAGACAAAGGAAAGGTCGGGCCAGGCAGCTCAGCTACATGAAAGGCAGATGGCAGCAACTATCACCCGCCGCAAGAGAGCCCAAGTGCCTACGCTCCAGGTGACGAAGACCTTCTCCGGTCTGCCACAGCCGAAGGAGGTCGCTCAAAGAGGATCTCAAAGGAATACCAGGAATCTGGCAGCTGCCAGGCTCGGCAAGTCCTCGCAGGGTCCGAGGCCTGAGATGGCTGTAGAGCGCCCGGGTATCAGTCACAAAGCGGAAGACTCCGGGCGCAGCCAGGGCCCCTTCCGGCAGCCTCTCTCTCAGCTCCTGCCGAAGGAGCTTCAGGTACGCCGCGCTGTTGCAGCCACACAAACTGCCGAAGTCGAAGTCCCGGATCCTGTGAGTTCGGCGGAACCCCCGCAGGAATCTACAGCGTGCCAGACAGATCCTGAGAAAGTGCCCGACGCCGAAGCTCTTCAGAAAATAGCCCAAGCTAGCGAGATCAGCCTCGTTTACCCCGCCATGGGGGCCCTGCCCCGCGATTCTACTGGGGGCCTGACGGAGCTCATCAACCCGGACGGAACAGGGTGCGTCGTTTTTGCTGGCAACCAATTCTCGAAGGGCCAGGAGAGGGCGAAGTACTCCGGCGCCGGCCAGGGCTCTGCAGCAGCTCCCACTGACAGAAAGATCGATTCGAATCCAAGTACGGTCCACAACTTCGTGAACTCGGAGCTGATAGACGCAGTGGTGGCTGATATTCTGCAAACTCACCCAGTCGACAGACCCGTGGAAGGCAACGGCTTTGTTTCAGAGGCCAGAGGTGACCAGAAACCTTTCAGGGTGATCGAAAGGACCGTCATCGGCCACGTGGATGCAGTCCTCAGCTCCGTTCTGAAACAGCTCCCTCCAGAGACGCCGGCATCTTACGACTTGGAAAGACACGGGGGAGAGTCTGGTGCAAACCTGGAAGTGCCCGGGGACGCTGGAGCCACTGTTGATGAATTTGAAGACATCGCAGAGGAGTTGCCCACCGTCGCCGGAACGCCTCTGGATCTGGCAGGCATCCCTGATCCCTCGGAATCTCTCCCAGCAGGAGTCCTCGCAAGTGGCGAAACGACACCGAAGGGGCTGGGGAAAGGCCAAACAGAGGCGCCGGTGCTGGAGGAACGGAGATCTGCCCCTGATGAAACGCCAGATGAAGAAACGGTGCTCACTTCGAGTCCGGCCGTGCCTAGGGTTCGTCAGATCATCGTCCCCGAAGCAAGGAGCCCCCCCGTACAGAGCCTCCACTTCGAGGAAGACGACGCACCCGCTCATGGTCTCCGAGACGAACCTGAGAACTCTTCTGCACCGAAACCTGCCGCTGAGGACCAGCTGGCGCGCCCTCCTCGCAGACAAGTCGTATCGGAAGATTGGCTTGGCCCATCTTCCAGCAGTAGCAGTGAGGAAGAAGGCGACACGGCGGTTTGGAATGTAAGGCCAGCAACCCCTTTGAAGTGGGGCACCCGGGAAATCAAGGAGAGCGACTACATGCAGCCCCTGCCCACTGAAAGTGTTCCTGACGCCTACGCAAGGCAATTCGGGATGGAATTCCCTCCTATTCCGTCGCCTCCAAGTGCGCCAAAGCCAGCTCTCGACGCGCCCGCGTCCGCCGCGCCTGGTGCAGAAAGCAGCCCGGGCCGGGCCCAGACAGGCGCCTTGGATTTGCAGCAGGCGCCTGACAATGGCTCAGAAATTGCGGCTACGTCCATGGCAGGAAAGCCCCTGAGCGCTCTCGTGCGGCCAGCGGCTGTTGACGATCCGGAAATACCCGAGGGATTTTGGCTGTCTTCGGATGAGGCCACTTCCGATTTCTGCGACGGGGACGTCTCGAGCACTCTAAGCTACGAAGCCCCTGACAGTAGCCTCACGGAGCCGACACTGGCGCGACCGTAGCGGGTCCGGCAAGGACGTGCGCGCTAGGGTTGATTTTTATTTGACCTCTAGACTCTCCATTCGCTCCCACGAGACGTCCGCCCAAGCCCGGCGCCCCGCCCCGCCCCGCCCCCCGCCCACACGGCCGGCCTCTCACCGCCGCGGCCAACCCGGCCCTGCTCCTCGCTTCGGTTCTGCCCCAGCCGGAAGCCCCCCCAGCCAGAGAGCGGGAGCGGGGGAGCTCGTCGGGAGGGGGGGATGGCGGGCGCCGGCGGGAGGGCCGCGCGCGCGGGGGGGGGGGGCGGGGGCGCGGGGAGGGTCGCGGGACCGGGGCGGCGGGTCGGGGGGGCGCGGGGCCCGGTCGCCGCGCGGGCCTCGAAGCCCGGGGCGGTGCTGGTGAACAGCTGCCACGGGAAGATGGGGCATTCCACGGCTGAGGCGGTACTGGACGCGGGGCTCAACCTCGTGCCGCTCACTTTCACGGCCGACCCCTCCCAGGGGACCATCGACGTCCGGGGGCGGCAGGTCGCCCTTGAGGGCCTTGAGGGGATGGAAGCTTCGCTGGCGCGGGTCCAGGAAGAGGCCGCCGGGGACCTCATGGTGGTGGACTACACTCTGCCCTCGGCTGTGAATCCCAACGCCGAGATCTACGCAAAGTTGGGGATCCCTTTTGTCATGGGCACCACGGGGGGGGACCGGGAGGCGCTAGCGCGCACCCTGGCCGACAGCGGCTTGTATGCTGTGATCTCCCCTAACATGGGCAAGCAGATTGTCGCGCTGCAGTCGATGCTGACCCAGGCCGCCCGAGACTTCCCCGGAGCATGGAGTGGTTACACCATGAAGGTAACGGAGTCGCACCAGTCGACCAAGGTGGACACCTCTGGGACCGCGAAGGCACTGGTGGAATGCTTTCAGGGCCTGGGCCTTAAGTTTGACGTCTCCGAGATCGAGTTGCTCCGGGAGCACCAAGGGCAACTTGCCTTCGGCGTCCCTCAGGACCACCTCGATTCTGGACATGCCTTCCACACCTACACCCTCACCTCCCCCGATGGCTCGGTGGTGTTCGAGTTCAAGCACAACGTCTGCGGCCGGCGCACCTACGCGGAGGGCAGCGTGGACGCGTGCCTCTTCCTCAAGTCACAGATCGACGCCGGGTCGGAGCAGCGTGTCTTTTCCATGCAGGACATCCTGCGTGCAGGGGCCTTGTCATGAGCGGGGGTAGCGGGGTAGGGGGTCTGGAGGTCCCGGCGGTCGGTCCGGAAGCGATAAAAGAAGTGATGGAGGGGAGAGGGGCAGGCGCGCCGCCCGGGGCAAGCTCCAATAGCTCTCTGTAAAAAAACATCGCGCGCGAAAGGGCCAGGGCCAGGGCCTTTTTTATCCCTTCCAGGCACCAGCCCCAAGAGTAGGGGCTGGGGGGGGCCGAGGGGATTGGGGGTGGGCTCGGCGGGCATGGCGGTACCAGGCGGGGGTCGCCTGGCGCTCGCGCCGCCGGGGGGGGGCTCGGCGGGCGCACCGCAGCGCGCCCCGGAAGTCTGGGTGGTTCCAGGCCCCGAACCGGGTGCCCCCCCCCGGTGCTGGGCGGCGTGGGGGACCAGGGGCGGCGCTCTGGCCTTCAGCTGCTGGGAGTACCAAGGCCGCCGGGGAGGCAAGGCGGGCAGTGCTGCACCTCCGGAAGTACTCCGGTGCGATCTTCCGGAAGGGTTTCATGGCTCCGTCCGCGAGCGAGAGGGCGCTAGGGGCTCGCCCTCCCCCCTCGAGCTCTGGAGAGCCAGGGAGCCTCCCGCAGGGAAGCACGGATGTGGGGGAGGCAGCCCAGCAGGGCGGGTCTCGTGGGCAAACCTTTCTTCCAGCGGGCCTCGAGGACTTGCTGCCGTCTGCCGGGGATGTAGCGTTCATGTCCTCTGCTCGTCGGCCCTGCACGAGATGACGCCAGGAACGCCCGGGAGGTCTGGAGATGAAGTCGCCTCACCTGCCAAAGGTCGGCTGGGCATGCTCTGGGTGGGGTCCTGGTGTGCGGGGGGGGGCGTGTCACGAGTGGCATGGGTTCTTCGGGGTAGCTCTCCGGGCGGTTCTCCCGGAGAGCCTGAAATCTGCGGACTTCTCGTGGCCAAAGACGACGGCAGCGTCGTCTTGCTTCGTGTCGGGGTGACTCAGAGCGGCGAATCGGTTGAACTTGAACTTTCTTTTGTGTGGGGGACGAGGCCAAATGGAGTGACATTGAGGGATGTGACCGCACCAAAGCGACTCGACGGACCCGCTGCGGTTACTTACTGCCAGGAGCCGGGGGTCGTGACCTTGTGGTTCCCCGATTCCACCGCCGCGGGCAAGGTCTCATCTCAAAGGCTTGACCACAATGCGGCCCAAGTGCTTTCCATGGTGTGGTGCTCCGATCAGGCCGTCCTAGCGTGTGCGTGCAGCGACTCTGCCGTCCGGTTGTGGGTGCCCGTGCCGACGCGTGGCGCTCTACGACATTTTTGCCACGCTCTGTCGGTCCAAACCCCTGGAGCTTGCATACCACAAAGCCTGGGCTGGTTACCTTGGAGAGGGACCCCACGGAGCGAGCACTCCATTTTGACGGGAATTTCTGGGTGCGGCAGGGTACTTGCTTGGACCATGTCTTGCGGTGATGGGGCATCCGAGTCAGCGCCGCAGCTTGTGCCGTGGGAGGGCAGCGAAGTACGAACGGATGCCTCCCCGGATGAGAACGGAGCGGAGATCACTTCAGAATCTGAGACCAACTGTTGCCCATGGATGTCAAAAGATGGAACTTTGCACATCTTGACGAGTAAAAAGGAGCGTCTGTCTGTGAGTACTCTCTCCGCTCCCAAGGTAGGCGTAGCTATGGCTCATGGATGCGAGGAATACCTCCATTTTCTGCGCATCTCGCGAGCTACGCAGCTGTCAGCACTCAGTAGTGTCGATTTCCAACCCAATCGCTCGCTGCTTGCTTCGGTTCATGAAGATGGCTCGTATTTTTTCTGGGACGTAGCAGACGGGGTCCCACGCAGAACTGGTGGTGGCACCAGTGAAGACCCTGAAGACCCTCTCACGAGCGTTGCGTGGCTACCAACCGATGAGGACTGCCCCCGAGCTGCCATATTCTCTTCCAAAAGAAGTTTGGTGCTGCATCAGCAAAGCGACTCGACTGAGCCGCCTCTTTTAGTAGGCCTTGATGCACTGCCGACACAAGACGTGCCCGGTGCCTCTGTTGGTGGTGCAACGGTTGTAGGTGTCGCCGCAGGGAATTCTAGAGCCTGCTTGGTCTTGCTGCTTCGAGGCCTGCGACTTGACGCCTGCGAATTGAACTTGAAGGCAGGTCAGAACGCACTTGCACATATCTGCTGCCTCGCCTCAGCTCCAGGTGCTCCTGTTTCGGATGGAGTCGCAGTTGATAGCTGTGCAATATTCTGCAGGCTAACGAAGAACGACTTCATCACCGCCTTTCACGCATCCGGGAACGTTGTCGTGAACCAATCGAGAGTGGTCCTATCATGTCCCAATACAACGCGGAGCAACGCCCACGTGTTTGAGATTGAAAAAGTAGGAGGCTCGTCTTTTCAAATCGAAGGGTGCGGGTCTACCGACGTCTTGGACGTCAGTCCGGGTGGCTATCACGTTGCTGTAGGGAGGCACACGGAGCGTGGCGCTTGGGTTGAAATTCATCACCGGTTCGACGTGTGTGGCTCTGGCCAGGACTTCTCGCTTGAGAGTAAGATTGGCTTGGAGGGCGGGGCAGCAGGTTTGAGTTCGCTGAAGTTCGTGCAGGGGTACGTGCACCCGGTCTCCCTTGTGTTTCTGCGGAGGGGGCGCATTTATATGTCTCGCTACGACGCACGACGCGCTGCTTGGGGGGGGCTCGCGGAGATCACCCGGCCATCAGAACAGGACGTCTCTGCACTTTGCTTTCTGGACAGAGGGCTTCTCGTAGCAGCTGGTGGTGAGATCCTGCTCGGGCGCGTGGCAGCTGACACTGCCACTGCGCGTCTGTTCGACGTGGAGGAGGGGCACATCATCGCAGCCCTAACGAATCATCCAGCCCGCGGCACTCAGCTCGTCCAGGAAATCATGTCCCATGGACGTAGTCCTCAGAGTGTCCCTTTCAGTCCGGCAAACCTAGAGCAGTGGACACGCGGCGGAAAGTTTGACATGGTCCGCCTCGTTTTGCGCTTGTTCAAGAAGCATCTAGAGGGCGAGCATGAATCACCCCTGGCCCAGAACACCAGCATTGTGTCGCAGGCGTTCTCGTTCTCTTCACTGTTCGATTTTTCTGAGTCGGCGACAATGTCGAGCTTCCTGTCCGGCAGAGGTGCTCGGTTGGGCTCGCAAGACGGTGGGGCTGGGTATCTCCTTGATCTCCTCTCTAGACAGATGACCCTTGAAGAGGTGGAGCAGCTGCGGTGCCTCTGCCGCTCAAGGCTGGAGAAATATCAGGGCGAGCTGAAAGCATCTCTTGCTGGGGTCTGCGCCAGAATACTGTCGATAGCAGCTGTGCTCCAAGATATTGACGCGGGGGGGGGGGTAGGGGGGCTGGACCTGGCAGCGCGGCACGTTTACATTTGTCACCGACTGGAGAAAGCGCGCCTCCGGAACTTCGGCGAACTTGTAGACGGTGACACGCTTGGCATCGCCGCCATGGAGAAGGTCCCCAGAGACAAGTTCTTGTCAGGGACACTTCCTTCGAGCCAGATTGCGTGGGCCCTTCTGTCCGAGTCGAAAGAGACCCTCCTGAAATCGTGCAATCCGGACGGTAAGGCTGACTGGGAGAGAATCAAAGACATCGGCGGGGCGTACTGGCTTGACCAGAGCGTGTTGAGGAAAACGATGGAAGGCTTGGCGAAGGCAAGGTATTTGGACAAGAAGGATCCTCAGGACAGCGCCCTGATGTACATCGCTTTGGGTCGGAAAAATGTTCTGGCCGCCCTCTGCCGCACCGCGGACCAGCCACGGCTTCTGCATTTCTTCTCGCGCGACTTTTCAGACCCCGAGAACCAAAAGTCTGCCCTCAAAAACGCATATGTTCTCCTGAGCCAGCACAGATACGAACTGAGTGCGGCATTTTTCATCCTGGGCGGACAGCGCTCTGATGCCTACGAGATTTTGGGGGGAAATGCAGGGGATTTTCAGCTCGCTTTTGCTGTCGCCAGGCTTCTCGAAGGAGACGCAGGCGAAGGCCTGCATGAATTCATCGACAAGCACATGATTCCCCATGCGCTTCACTGCGGAGACGCGTGGTTCGCGTGCTCCCTGGAGCTCTTCAGGGGTAACAGCGATAAAGCGATACGTTGCGCCTTCGGTGAATTGGGCGCAGTTCAGATAGAATCTCGTGAGTTCTGCAGCGTCGCAGAGATCCCAGGCTTCTGCAAAGCTTTCCTCGACAAGCGGCCAAGTGTATCTCTTCTGGCGAAAAGTCTCCTACAAAAATACAGCCACAAAATCCTCTACGCGCTCCAGCGGGCGGGGCTCTCCGTAGCCCTACCACTGTCGGTGAAGTTGCTGCTCCCGTATTTGCAGGGTAGCGCCGCAGAGTTCCTCCTCCTGGCCACCCATGTCCAGGTGTCGGAATTCGTATCTCAGCTGAGGTCTGCTTCTGGCGAGCGTGGCGTCCAGTGCGCCGACGTTGCTCGCCAACTGGAAAAGCACTTCCCGATGGGGGGCGACTTGCGCGCCAACATAGCAGAGGCTCTGTGTTCAGGACGCCCCGTCGAAATCTGGGGTTCAACAGAGGTCGCTCCAATCGGTTCCCGGCTCTCAACCTTCGAAGGCTCGTGTGAGGCAATCCCAAGGCCCTGCCCCAATGCGGTGGCTGCTCCCGTGCGCGCTCCTCCAGGGTCTGCCCCGGCCGTGGGCGCCCCCCCAGCGGCTCGAGTGTTCGGAGGGCCTCAAGACTGCAACCTCCCGGGCCACATCTTTACATCCGTTTGTGCCTGCGCGACTAGCCTGTCAGCGGTCGCTTCGACTCAGAAGGGTTTGCTCTCCGTGCCTTCAGATCAGACAGTAGATTCGCACCTCGTGCCGGGGGCCGTTCGCGCTGGTCGACACTTTTTCTACGCTGGGCGGTGGCCAGAGGACAACTGGGCGGAGGCATTTCCGGCACGGGCGCTCCATTCGGGCCAAGTTCCGGCCTGGGCAAGACTCAGCATTTCCTCCACAGGCGTGGAGGCAGAGTGTTTGGAGGCGCACCCTCGACGCCCCCTCTACCTGTCAGGGTCGGCGGGAGAAGACATTTTCCTGTGGCAATTCCAGCAGAGGTCCGCAATGGCGACTTTCACCGGGGTGGCAATGAAAGGGAGCTCCGGGAGGGCGACAGATCTATCTATTCACAGCTCGGGGGAGCGGTTTGCCTCGGTTGCGGCTGGTGGGACAGTCTCGCTCTGGCACCTCGAAACCGGGGGTAGCGAGCGGCAGGTAGCCTTTACGTCGCCTCAAGGGGCTGTCCCCTCCCCGCGCAGCCTCTACACCTCGGCGCGTTTCCTTGGGGGCAGCAGCAGCTCATTACTCCTCTCCGGTGCGGGGGACCCCGGCCTGAGCATTTGGGACTCCTTGGCAGGCCGCTCCTTCAACTTCAGCGTTTTGGGGGCCTCACCGGTGTCCGTGCAGAAGGCGGTACCGGTTCCTGGGACTTCGCTGATTGCTGTGGGCTCGTCTGACGGTAGCCTGACTGTTATGGACCTCCGAGTGCTGAGTGGTGGGCAGACTGCTGCGGGAGCGCAGATCCACAGGCAGACGGGCACCCTATGGCGCTCACAAACTGCCCACGCAGGTGGCGTCACCTCGCTGCTTGCCATTCCTGCTGGCAGCGGCCCGCCGCTTGGCACCGGCGGCCTGCTCGTGACGGGGGGCAGCGACCACATGCTCAAGGTGTGGGACTGCAAAGCGGTCGCTTCCGCAGCCCGGACCGCTGGCCTCGTGCAGGAGGTAGCACTGCAGGGAGCCAAGACGGCCGCACTCCAGCCCGGAGTGCTCGTGGGCAACATATCTCAAGGCATTGGAAGGAGCCCGAAGGCCGGCCCGGGCGCGGGCATCCACACGCTCAGCTTGGGCCCGGCCGGGCTCTACGCGTGCGCAGCCGGCGCCCTTGCGTTCCTCCCGCTCGCCCCCTCGACGCTCCCCCCCGCCACCCTCACGTAATCGAAGCACTGCAGGGCCCCCGGCGCCGCCAGCGACCGAGGCTCAGCCCGGCCGTCTCGGCGCCGGGCCGGGAGGCGGCCCCGCACGCAATTTTCCCGCTCGCCGGGGCCCCCCCCGCCCCCCCCACCCCCCGCGCCCATGCTCCCCCGCCCCGCGCGTGACGCCGGGCGCCGCGCGAGGCGCCCCCCGCCCCCGCGGACCGCCCCGGAGGCGCAGAGGGCGAGGGGGTGGGCGGGGGGGGGGGGGGGGGGGGGCGGGGGGGGGGGGCGGGGGGGGGGGGGGGGGGGGGGGGGGGGGGGGGGGGGGGGGGCG
>Ga0163109_10004120_pt1 | contig 11076 bp, 8 predicted proteins | sample CRUFie1St13metaG_FD_108704 | JGI IMG/M metagenome (GOLD analysis project Ga0163109, IMG submission 108704) | Marine microbial communities from the Costa Rica Dome - CRUD Field 142mm St13 metaG | ecosystem: Environmental > Aquatic > Marine > Oceanic > Photic zone | place: Costa Rica: the Eastern... | reverse complement strand
GCAGCTTGTGCTGTACCTAGAATTACATTCTCTAAAGAGTCTAATCTCTCTACAATTTTATTATATCTATTATTAGCTTGTAATAACAGCTCGGTTGCATTCTCTAACGCAGTAGTGGTGTCCATAAATAGATCCATTGAGAAAGTAGTAAAGTCATTTACACTTGTCTCAACACCTACGTTATCTAGTGAAGAGTTAAATTTAAGATTTAACTTTAGCGAGAACGCGTTACCATTTAAGCCAGTAACTTCATTTGGCTTAAATTTAATTTGCTCGTGGATTTTAGATCCAGGCCCATAGGCATCTGTAATATCATCTAAGATTAAGATCCCATATAAATTTGTTGCTCTATTCGCAGGAATAGAAGAACTATATAAATCGTAATAAACTAAAACAGCATTAAATCTGAACTGTTGTCCAGTCTTTGCATAATCCAATAATGATTGAACATCTGGATTGTTTTGAATTGGCTCATAGGAAGCCGTGTTGAAATCAATCTGAACCGAGTTTGTAGCATTTGTTGCAATATCATAATATGCTGCCGTGTTGTTTGTTGAACCTACGTCAACGATAGGCAGTAGATTAATATTTGGGTCAGGGTGTGTTTGTCCCTCTCTACCCTCGACATTCGTATTGTTAGCGTCTAAATAAAGTTTAGTTGCAGACGTATTATAGTCTGTTGGTTTAAATAGAACTAGAGGTGAAAAACCTACCGATGTCGGTACGTTAATATAAACCTCATGGTAAGTATTGCCTTGATATGCTACGTCGTTCTCAGCATCAATACTACCTAAATACTTAACTACTTTATCGTAGTTCGAGCCGCCTAAGATTGCGTTATCATTCTCAGCGTAAGCTCCTGTTGAACTCTCATTAGAATCAGTTGGTCTAAAATCAATAGCACCTAGAGCTGATAACCACTTAAAGAAAATCTTCTCAGCGTCGGACGCCAATAAGATTGGATCGTAGTCATCATCCTTAAGAAGTAATTCTTCTAAGTTTAATGCATAATTTTGAAATGATTGTGCGAAATCCACGTTAGGCATGGTTGCATTGTACGCTTGACCTGAAGGCTCTTTTAAATTGAGCTCAAAGTCGATAGTATTAGAGTTGTTTACAGATTGTGTGAAATCAGGTAGGTCTAGTAAAGCGAATTTACTAAACTCAAAATTGATGTCAGCACTGTTAAACGCTCTAGTAATATCTCTCGCTGCTGAAGCGAAAGCATACATCGTGCCGCCCTGCGGTTGTGGTATTCTTACTAATGGAGTTGCCATCTACAGTTTTCGGTTTAATTTAATTATTATGATATTGTAGCAGCATAAGAGCCGATTACATACCATACGTTTTCAAAAGATCTTAATGTTACAGTTGAGTTGTTGCCATCTAAAGAGATAGAACTAGCTCCTAAGCTAGCGCCGCTAGAAAGTACAGTTGCTGCACCTCCACTCCTATTGATTAGCGTTACCTCTTGTCCGTCTACACCTGCTGGAATGTCATAGTTGCCATTCATAAAGTAAGTGCTCTTATCGATAGCCGCCGGAGCTGCTACTGGTGCACTTGCAGAACCACCTACACCTGATTTAACAATTGAGCCGCCAAAACTTGCAGATGAAGAGAATGTAGCTGCAGTACCCACTAGGGCACCAGTAGTACTTACTCTAAATAATGTAGAACCGTTTACTACATTAAGTTCTTGAGTCGTAGCGTTTGTTAAGCCAGATAAAACTGCAGTTGTTGGGTCTAATAGACCTGTAACTGTAGCTAATTCGTCGTTCAGGAGTTCGAAGTTACTGTTGATAACTGGTCTTGAAGATGAAACCGAGTCTGTACCTAAAATTTCAGTAATGTTTGCCATTTTTCGTTTATTTTACTTTTAACATGTTGCGTTGTACAACGTTCTTATTTCCATACGTGTCTTCCGCTTCCAGTTGAATCGAGTAATCACCCGGTTCTTGGAAAATGTACGTGAGCCACATATTATTATAGTATATATCATTCACATTTGGGTTACTTATATTAGTAATAGTCCATTTTGGGTTTCTTGCGCCCGGGAACTTAGAAATGTCGGTTGATATAGTGACATGGGTAGATCTTTCAACTTCTGCCCAATTTTTAAATACTTTTAAATTATCCCATGATGGGTTATATGTTACAGCGTGAACTTCACCACTTACCTTTGAATTCAAACTACCTCTGAGGCGTATGCTTTCAAAATCGTATGTTTTAGAATATTCTTGCCCAGAGCACAGAATAAACTGAAATGCATCATTTGTATCAATATCATCATCGCTATCCACGTCCTTAAAAATTGCATTGTAGTTAAACTTAGCAATGATAGGGTCTTGGCTAGCCTCTAGTTCGATAGCTATATTATTCCAAGCTGTTACATCATTTACACTGTTCGGTGTCGTAGATTGAACCGTATGTGTACCTGTTTCTATCTGATTAGTTATTGGATTTCTATGTTTAATCTCTAAAACATCTCCTTGTCCAATCCAATCTATTCTAAAAGACGCAGTTAAGTCTGGTCCTATTCTCATATTATTCCACCAGTTATGTACGGTATCATTCCATCTGAATGAACACTCTTCCCATTGATATGGACCAGTAGTTTCCGAGTAACCAGTATCTGAGTAGATGTCAATATATCTTCTCACTGTTGAGAATCTTACACCCTGATCTGCAGCATCCTTTGGATAATTAGCTCTATCTAATGTCAGATAGAAAGTAGCAATCGAATCTTCTACTTTGTTCTTATTATCTTGTGGGAAATCCCAGTAACCACCTGAATGATTCCAGTCTAAATACTTTTCATTCCAAGGTGAGATATTATCTTTCTTGTCAGTCTCTAACCAAGAGTAGATACCATATAATTCTAAATCTTTTAGTTTAACCTCAAACATATCGCTCTCTTTGTAGTAAGACATGTGGCCAAATAGATCGTAGTATCTTAATTCAACTGAGTACGCACCAACGAAAGGTAGATTAATAGGTAATCTCTTATAGTCACCTACTACATCTCCGTTAGCATCTAGATAATCAACTGGACCTCTGTATTCTTGGTGGAATCCGTTAGGACCATCAATAATCCATTCGATCTCATAGATCCATCTCTTATACCAGTTATTCCAAGTTACTTTAAGATTTGAATTTGCATCGACTGCATCATCCCATACAAACTGAGCCTCATCCCAAACATCATCCCAAGACTCTGTTGAATCTAAAATTACTGGACATCCGATTGGCACTGTAGTTTGACCAAAATTCTGATTCCATGAATTCATATTTCTATCATGGTATGTCTCGTAGAATTTCTCGTAGATAGATTTTAATTCTGTTCTTTGCTCTTTAGTAGTTGTATCTTCATCTCCGATAGGTAGATTTAAGAAAGTGTCATAGTTACTAGTTAGGTCATTTTGATCTAATACAGATTTTAAAACCATTGAAGTATCTTCAATGAATAAATCTCTGTCATTAGGAAATACATTAAACTTTACTCTATGTCCTTCACTAAAGAAACTAATTGGATTCTGAATCTTCCAGATATTTAAGTTCTTGTTAGTGAAATAGTCGCCTTCCCCTGTGATGTCTACGATTTTTGCTTCTAGGGGTAAAAAATCTCTTTGTAATCTATTCTTTAAACCGTATAATTTGATTAGGACTTCTTCTGGAGTATAATCGAATACTTCATCTACTTGTGCAAAATCAAATGCATCGAATTTACCATTAGGCTCATTTAGTCTATAACATAATGAGAATCTACTAGTTTTCTTTTGAGTTGAAGAAGGTAACTTGAATTTAAGTTTCTTTCTAATCATCTCACCTCTTACAGATGAGTTAGGTACTGGGATCGCATGTAGTTTACCAAAAGTATTTGATGATTTATCTACATTAATCCAATACTCTTTTAGTGTTACTTTATCGTAGCCAAAGAAATCAATAGCATTTAGGATAGCCTTATATGTACCAATGAATGGTTTAATATTATTTAGCTCTAATAGTAGCTCTCTTCTCTTTCTATTTAATAACTGATAGTCGGGATGCATCTCAGAGATGTCATGTGACTTAAATATCATAAAGTCTTCTTCCTCTAAAGAGTTACCTAAGTTACCTAGTAGAACTTTTAATCTCTCGTCTTCTGCTTCTACTTCTCCGTAGAATTCAATCTCAGCAATTAATGTTGTACCGGCTTTAACTTGCAATACTCTCTTGTGAATGCCTTCGTTCATTGAAGATACTGCAATGTTAACTTGTAGAGCAACATTCTCATGTGTATTAATAGTCTTTAGATAGTTACCATCTTGTGTATCAATTGTAGAGAATGCAGCTAGGTCTAGAGACTGGTACTTTAATTCCTTTACATAGGCCTTTCCACCATCCATTCTCATACCATACATAATCACTTCTTTAGACTGATCTTTAGCTAAACCTTTCCAATTAAAATCTAACTTAGTGATTGTACCATCTGGTGAAATCGGCTTGTTAATCTTAGTCTCACCGCCTTGAATAACTTCTTCTAATACAAATAGATTAACAGTTTCATACAGACCTGCAGATACTTCAGGTAGATAGACCTTACCAGTCCATACGCCTGCTGCGTTCTGTACTAACTGTAACTCTTCAGTAGTACCATTAAAGAATCTTAAATTATTCCACATAGTTATCTAGTTGTATCGTCGTCTTTTTGTACTGTAAAGTTTTTATAGTTCTTTAAATATCTTACCGAATCTAAAAGTGCTACAATATAATCGTTGATAAAGAGTAAAAACTCTCTCATCGTTTGATTTCTTTGAATGTGATGGGAAACTTGCTTGCCGATCAGACCTCTTTGCCCAGACTTATAGTCGTACTTAGTATTCTTAAGGTCATCTCTTCTGTGCTTAGCTATCTTATATAGCCTTTTACGCTTGTAAACTAATAGGTCTCTAAATAACATTATTTCAAGGCTTTTCTATTTCCAGCCTGTACTCTAGTGTATATTGTTCTAGGTACCGGCGTTTCATCAAAATTCACACTAAGCGCAGCTTCAGCATTTATCTTAGCATCGTCTAGAATATCATCACCATCACGATCTTGCCATCCGCCTCTAAAGACAGCGACTTCTTCCTTCTCCATGATGATGTCACCCCATTCGTCTAAGCCTGCAACTGTTGGTGGAATAGCTGTCGTCGCATCGACGTCCACGGTCTTAACTTCTTCCACTTGCTTAAAGAAAATATATTTTTGTTTGCCGTTACCAATATCTTCTAATAGCACAGGTTCTTGTGGTACAACAGATACAGTCTTAGACTCATAGTAACCTAGACGTCTAGCTGTCTCTTCTGTTTCTGAGATGAATCTCACATTCACTGCATCAATGCCATCAATTTCTTCTAGAATATACACAATATCAGACTTAGGCAATTTGTCTCTTCTTGTGATATTTAATAGGTAGTCACTTACTCTAGTTCTAACTTCACTAAAGATCTCCTGTTTTGTAAAACCTTCAAAATATCTGATGTTAATATCCATACTGTATTTTCTGATCTGAGGTTTAACAAACACCACTTCAGTAGTTACCATTTGCTGGCCGCTACTCTGAATGACTTGTAACATTTTATCATATTCGTTTTGGTCAAAGAACATCTCATTCTCTGGAATAGAGAAATAGTCTTGACTTGCTAATAATTTTCTTTTAATATCTGGCACAGCAAAGATGTAGATAACATTATCATCATCTAAATACTGATCCGATGTAGTATTGTAAGCGTCCACATACGAGAATAATCCGTATCTTGATAGGAAATACTCGTAGTTGTCTGGAGTTGCTAAGACGTAAGATTTGGAAGCGAGAGGAGCCATTAACTTAGTAAACTCTGGGTTCTCTCTGTCTGCACCCATTTTTGGAGATGAGGTTACAGCTAATTCTAAATATTCATTTAAGTCGAAATCATCGCCGTTAGAATCTGTACCTTCTGATTGCCATTGGAAAACAATATCCTGACCATCATCAATATTACCTAAAGCGCCTTTATGTTTTACATATTCCACAACAATATCAGAACCTGCTGGTGGAATTGCGCCAAAGTTACCAGTACCAAAGTAAACGTCTAGTCCGCCACTAATACCAGTCTTTAGGACATAACCCTTTTCATTATTTAATAAGTCATAGACAGATTCATGTTTAGTCCACTTCTCACCGTTTACTGCAACGCTAACCATTGAATGATCTGTTAGTGAATTTACTTTTACATTATATGCTTGCATCTCTTCTCCAGTTCCAGTAAATGTCTGTTGCTCGAATTCACCTTGAACAATAGCAGTCTTAACTTTAAACTTATTAGACTTTTCTAATCTAAATTTATCTTGTTGTGTTAGTAGAGTATATTTTAATCCGTTTAATTCACAGGATAACTCTGATCTGGCATCGATATTTAGACCAGTGCCTGCAATCCTACCAAGATCTGCCCCGACTTTCCATCTAAATTCAATTTCACCAGTTGCAGCAAAACCTCTAGTTGCATCATGGCCAGTTAATCTTGATAGACCAAAGATTGACTCTGGCTGTTGCGCAGTGTAAATATTTTGTTCTACAGTAGCATCTTCTACATAGAACATAATTAGTTCACCGAGCTCTCCCATTACATTTACAATCTGAGCAAATGGTGAAGCCTCGGTAAATAGAGTGCTAGCACGTTTGTATACTCTAGAAATGTAAGTACGCGCATCTGTTTGAATTTGATTCGCGTTTGTTCTCAGTGTACTTAAAAATTTTAATTCAGCCATTAGTTATTTATCTTAGATTTACTTGGATTGTGTACTCATTATTAACTGTAATATCCACATAACAAATATCTCTTACTTCACCTCTAAAGAATTTTACATCAACCGATGTAGAATATTTACTAGCAAGTGGAATATAATTCGATATTTGCTTCTCAATTTCGTTTCTGATTTGATATTCGTTTTGGTTTAAACTATATACCAAATCTTCTAGATTACATCCAAAATCAGGTTCACCTAACACATCTCTTTTTCTAGTAAATAGAGTAGTTTCTATCTGAGTTAAGAGTTGTTCTATCTCACCGTTATTCTGTATAACGTCAGTCTGATAGTTAGGGTCACCTATATGCTTAATGTAAAATTCCATTTATATATGTATTCAGCTTATTATGAGTGGAACATGTAATCCACGCCTTCATCGCCTTTAATTTCTTCGATAATTGACTCTAATTCGGTGTCGCCCATGTCTTTTATCGCGTCGTAGTCAAATTCTACATTACCAGGTAATGCAAACTTGAAGATACCTAATTTGGCACCCAGGGACTGCTTAATTTTAGCAGAACAGTATCTGAAGAATATCTCATCTTCATATAATGCGCAGTCAGGTAGTGTTTCATAAACATGTAAGACCACGTCATCTTTCGGCTTGTCGCCTAATATCTTTAATTCACCAGTTAATCTAGAGTAGTTAAATGAGATAGGGTTCTCTAAAATCATTCTAGACATATCTGCTAGTGATTGGTTTAATACATAGTATTGTAGTTCTTCTGCAGCTTCAGCGCCACCAGCACCCTCATACATACCTCTAAATAACATCTTCTCTAGAGCGAAGTCTCCGCCGCTTTGAAATCTAACATCTAATCCACCACCAGTTGATTGAAAACCAGAGCCAGTGTCATATATGCCAAATACAGAGAATACTGCACCTGAACCATCTGCACTTGCATTAGGTAGATTTAAAGATCTATGATTTGTAAAGTAGGTTGAATCGAATACTGTAGTAGGAACAACATAATAGTTTTCCTGTACAGCATCTTCATAGTTTTTATAGAACCATTTTCTAGCTCTCTTAACTATGTTCATAATTTCTCTTTGTGGTAGGTTAACAGGAACCATACAAGCACCAGTCAAATCGTCTCCCAACTCTTGAAGGAAGGCGTTAAGACAGCTTGCGCCAAAATCTCTTTCGGTGCTTAAGTCAGTTTCGTTACCTTGTCTTATTTCACTCATTTTAAGTATTTATTTTTGTGCTTACCACTATTTCAGTATCATCAAATCTAGCATACGGTCCAACGCCACCTTCTCTGAAAATACCTCCAACCATTTTACCTTTGAAAATTGTGTCTTTTCCAAAAACAAAACAGTTTGTTAATGTACAACTGCCATGTATGTAAGAAGACTCAACTTTTGAATCTTTAACTTCACAACCTTTATAGAGTTGTGATCTTACTAGCTGTGCGCCTTCAACAGTTCCACCGTAAATACCACTATTCTCGATGTTACCTGAAAGCTCGCAGTCTATAAACTCAAAGCCGTTAAGCATATATGCTGTTTTAAATTTACCGTCTTTTACTTGTACCATGCTGTAGTCGGAATCATAATTGATAATACCTTCTTCCATCGCACCATTTGATAGTAATTCTAAAACTTTTAGCTTGAATCGTTCCCATTGGACCTCGATTACTTGCTCGTTGTCTGTTAAGTCTACTAATATATTTATCTTCTTCCAATATTTATTTACTGCTCTATAGTCTTTTAGCATTTCCATAAGAGGTCTATTCTTTTCTAAGATCCTCTTAAGTTCTATTTTATTCTCTGGAGTAAACCTAGGATTGAAGCAAGATTTAAAAACTGACATGATAAAACTCTCACCTAAATGTAGAATATCATCTGCTCTTTTCTCGTAATTCTCACCACCTAAATATCTGAACTCTAAATAGTTCTTCTGGGCTTTCTCAAAGTTAATACCATAATATTTAGTATTAGCAAAAGTAAAGTTATCTGAACTAATTAGATTTTCGTTGTAATAGAAAGACTCATGTTTAGGCATAATCCATTTAATAGACTTTGCATAAGTCGAATCTTTTCTATTAGGGAAATACTTATAGACTCTAGCTTCATCAAACTCTAAAATAAACTTTAGAATGTTCATTTTAGAAATCATATCTTTGTCACGCAAATAGTCAGTATTAAAAGACATATTGAGGTGGATTGAAGCACGGTCGTTTGTATAACCATTCTTCTCTATCCATCTTAACATCTTTTGAATTACAATTCTTGCATTACGATATGGTAGAGCACCAGTAACTAATTCAATTAGCCCTTTACCACCAGACATGTCTGGTTCCATCTTAAAGACTTCAGCGCTAGGTTGAAAATCAGAATGTGCTTTTTCTTCTAGTCTAATCTTTCTACTGAGCAGTTCTGATAATTGTTTTTGAGTCTCCTCTAAATCTAAATTAGAGTAGAATTCAAACTCAATACCTATCTGGCTAGCGTTTAGAACAGATTGTCTATCTGAAGATGCGTTTAATTTTTGCATGTTAAGAGTATGATATTACTTTTCAATATATATCACGCTCTGTTTTATAGATATTAAGGTAATTTAAGAAATACCTTCATTGCAGACTCATCTATTCTAGTAATCTGGACATTTAAAGGATCTCCTATGCCGTAGTTATCTATTGTGTTATCGGGTAGTTCGCTAACATGTAGTAAACCTGTTACGCCTTCTTCGATATTTACAAAGATACCATAGTCTTTTTTAGTCTTTACCTTAGCCTCTACAACAGATGGTATTTGATACCTAGATGATATATTAATCCAAGGGTTAACTGTTGAACCTTCTTTTTGAGTTAATGTAATCTTAGTATTTGTGATAATATCTTTTACAAAGAAATCAATTGGGTCTCCTGGCTTAATCTCTCTAGCCTTGAACTTAATTTGAGTTGCTTCATCTAACTCATTCGTATGAATCATACCTGTTAGACATTTATCAAACTCAACGAAGACACCATACTTTGCAGTTCCTGTTACGTTACCTGTTTTTGGCTCTTCGATATTCTCTTTTAGTTTTTGAATCGCGCTAGGTATAAGTGCTTGTAAGTATTTTCTGTGTGAAACAATAATTGTACCTCTATCTGGTGAGAAACTCACTGGTACAACATAGATCTCTTCTCCAATGATTGAGCTGAAATCTGATAGTTTATTAATACCTGCAAGTGAACCTGGCATAAAGCAATCAACACCCTGTACTCTTACAATATAACCACCATTCTCAATCATATTCTTCACAGTACCAATCCAAGCAGTGTTACCCTCTTCGATACCTGCTCTTAGGTCCATGAATGCTTTGTGTTTAACTCCACCGGTAATCGTACCGCCTAGAGTACCTTTTATGTCAGTAATTAAGACTGCAGTTTCTTCACCTGGTAGAAGTGCTCTAACCTCTGCACTCTCTTTCTTAGCATTTACATATACTAATTCTCTGTAGTTAATATCTACTGTAATCCATTCTTGGTCAACTCCCCAAATAGTACCCGTGTGTATTTCACCGACATTTAGCTGAGGTTTAATCTCCGCGCTATGTTCAGATAACAGATCGTAAAACTCTTGAGCATAAGCCTCTCTTGAGTAGACTTTGTCATTGTTCTGAGTTTTTATATGTGGATTAGGATGTCTTGTATGAGAAGGACATGTTGCTTCAAATTTGTCCCATAGGAACTCACCTGACTCATCATAAAATTCTGAAAAGTCATTGCCATTGTCTTTGACTTCTTCTACTTCGTTAAATTTTTGTGTGGGATTTTGAACAGTTTCAACTAGTTCAATCGTGGATGCCTCTGGGGCTGCAGTAGTTATTCTGCGTCTTTTTTTATCTGACATTTATTTTTTATTTAAAGGTAATAACATATTATATATCTACTTAAGCACGCGTTTTATCCAAGCGTAATGTTTTCTATCACTTAGGTAGCTTAAGTTGTCATCATTATCATAAGCCTCCCTTTCAAAGGAGATATTGTGGTAAGCCTTTCGGAATGAGAAATAGATAGGTACTTTAATAGCCCATTCTATAATATACCATAGATAAAAAGGTATAATCAACATCTCTTCCTGTTGTTTAATATGAATTGACTCGTGGTTAATAATTCTAGCTGCTTTTCTTCTCCAAGGTGGAGATGCATCATAAATCTCTCTTAGGATAATAAAAGGCCAAAGAGTGATACCACCAATTTTCATAAACAAACCTATACGGTCTAAAAACTTATCACTATACTTAATGATTGGTGTTTTCATATAATTTATATATCT
>Ga0163109_10004117_pt1 | contig 11081 bp, 11 predicted proteins | sample CRUFie1St13metaG_FD_108704 | JGI IMG/M metagenome (GOLD analysis project Ga0163109, IMG submission 108704) | Marine microbial communities from the Costa Rica Dome - CRUD Field 142mm St13 metaG | ecosystem: Environmental > Aquatic > Marine > Oceanic > Photic zone | place: Costa Rica: the Eastern... | reverse complement strand
TAATCAAGTTGATAACGACTCTGACCCCAAAGAACACTTTCTTTATAAAACTCTCAGTCCTAGCACTCACATACAAGACAACTCTATACATCACAATAACACTCTATTATCTATCATAACAAACAAATATAACTGCATTGATACCAATAAACAAGTTCATTCTATTCATCTTTCTTACATAGATTTGTCTACTGGTAATAATTACTTGATTGAACACTATAACGTAAATAATATTAATTCTTACATTTTTAAATATATACATTCTATTAATCCTTCTGAAATAATATCAAATGTTGATAATCTAAATTGTAACATACTTAACCACACTATTAAAGACAAAGCAGAATATAATGATATATCTTATCAAGAAGCATTCTTTAAAAAAATATTCACAAATAACTCTTTACTATCAATCTTTGAATATTTACACCTTGATAATAAACCTGACTTGACATTATCATATATGTACCTACTTCAATTTGCATATGACCACGACCCACAAGTTACGTCCAAAATACACAAACCATCTTTAGAAATTATTCAAAACAACCTAATACTTAATAATGATGCACAACAAGAACTTAATATATATAATAAAGATAAACCATCCATATTTTCAATAATCAATAAAACCAACACAAAATTTGGAGAAAGACGACTAAAATATAGATTATTTCACCCTATATTTTGCGAAGATACTCTTAATAAACGTTATAATAATATAGAATACTTTACTAATAACTATAAAGACGTAAAGAAACAATTAGTAAACATACTTGATATTGAAAAATATATGAGAAAATTATATATTCATAACCTTCAACCATACTCACTTGCCAATCTTAACAACTCTTTTAATATCATAACTTCCTTACTAAATAGACACGTTAACGAGTTTGATATAACTAATGAAACTATTGATGAATGGGACACATTTTACGTTTATTATACTCATCATTTTAATATAGATGATATGTCTGATATATCAGACTTTAAAACATCCTTTTTTAATCCAGGTATATTTCCAGATATAGATGTTATCAATAATAAAATTAAAGATATCAAGTCCTCTTTTAAACATATATCAACACTTTTAGAAAATGATAAAGGTGTTGCTGTAACTTTACAAAACGACCAAACGTATAAAACTACAAAACGAGCTTGGAACAGTATTAAAGACGAAAAAAGACAAATTGTTTTAAAAATAGGTGATGAAGAAATGGTTTGTGATATATCCGATTTTGTAAATGTTGAAAGTAGTTCTAAACCTAATGTTAGACTTGAACACAATCTAGTTAAAAAACTTCACACACTCCTTTATAGTTACGAACAACAAATATCAGTTCTTATAAAAGAACAATATTATAAGATGGCAGACCACATACAATCCATATTTGGTAATACAATTAAAGAAATTATTGAAATTGTATCTGAAATTGATATATCTGTATGTGGTGCACAAATAGCATCCTCTCTTAATTATACCAAACCCATCATCACTCACAACACAAAATCATTCATAAACGCTAAAAGCATTAGACACCCCATTATTGAACAGATTAATGATTCCTCTAAATATATACCTAATGATGTTTCACTTAATAATCTACTTCTTTTTGGTCTCAACTCTTCAGGAAAAAGTTCATTACTTCGTTCAATCGGATGTAGTGTTATATTAGCACAAATAGGATTTTTTGTACCTTGTACTTCATTTGAATATTATCCTTTTAAAAATCTTATCTCAAAAATTAGCAATAATGATGATTTATACAAGGGTCAATCAACATTTATAAGTGAAATGTATGAATTGAAGAATATATTAGAAACAAGTAATGAAAGAAGTCTGGTATTGTGTGATGAATTAACTTCCGGTACAGAAACTAATAGTTCTGTGGGAATAGTTTGTTCAAGCATTTTAAATTTGTTAAGAGTGAATTGTTGTTTTTTATTCACAACACATCTTCATGAGATTTTAGAGTTTGATGAAATAAGTCAAAATGAAGATTTGGTCATAAAACACTTTAAGGTTAAGATGGAAGACGGTAAAATAGGATTTGATAGAAGGTTAAGGGATGGAAGTGGTGATAATAATTATGGAATAGAAATCGCTAATTATTTGGATTTACCAAGTGAGTTTGTAAAAACTTGTCACGTCTTTAGAAATAGATTTGTTGGAAATAGTTTAAACATATTAGAAAATAAAAGAAGTAGATACAATAAAAAGGTTATTATGGATTGTTGTAGTATATGTGGAGAGCGTAAAAATCTTCATACTCATCATATTAGAGAACAAAATGAAGCAAATGAAAATGGTATGATTGAACATTTTCACAAGAACAAAAAATTTAACTTACAAGTTGTATGTGAAAAATGTCATCAACAAATTCATAATAATTAATTTTTTATTTTTTAATATATATATAAATGGAAAGGTCTACTTTAAATACTTTAATTGCATTAGGTTTACTAATTTTATGTATGCTCATATATCATATTGTGAGTATTGCTCCTAAACCAGCACACGCTCAGCATTTTCATAAAGGTGTAGGTTCAAACTATAATGTTATTCACGATGTTCAATTATATGCAAATCTTAGCCCCAGAGGAAATTGGAACAACAGGGCTTGGGGAGTTAGTCATATTGGCTGTTTTGGTGGTGAGTGTAAAACTTTAGACGGTAAATCAACTAAAGGTGAACCACCTACAGTAGACCAGTGTAAACAAATTTGCGATAAATCTGATGAATGTACAGGATTTCATATATATCAAGGAACTAAAGGTCGAGGAGGTTGTTTATATGCAAATAAAAGTTGGACTGCAACTCCCTATAAACAAACACAAAAAGTTAATGAGTGGGACGTTTATTATAAATCACAATATAATATACATTCATAATTATTAATTTTTTATTTTTTAAATATATATATTTAAAAATGTCTTCAAGACGAAGAGTTAATAAAACTAGAAAGAAAAAAAAAACCTATTTCAAAAATTATGACTTATATAGTGATGCTAATCCTAAAGATACAGTTCGTATTCGCTATAAATCTAAAAAAGATGTTAGAGATACTATAAAAAAATTAGAAAGACTTTATAAATCTGGTAAAATCACACATGCAAGAAATATTCAAATCGTAAACGTAATGACACAAAGACTTCGAGTCATCAAAAGAAGAAACCCCAAAATAGACAAAGGACGCTATAAAATCTCAAAAACATATTTCGAAAAACTCAAAAAAAGAACCAAAAAGAAAAAAAGAAGAAGAACTAGGAAATAAATTGATATTTAAAGTGCAAATTACTTTAAATAAATGTTAATAAATATTAGAGCTTCAGATGTGGCTGGATGTATAGGGATGAATTGTTATAAGAGTGTGGAGGAGATGTTAGAGGTGTATGCAAGAAAGGTTGGAGGAGATAAATTGGACCATTCATTTGATATAACAAAAGAGGATTTAGGTAAGTTAATTAGTAAGTTTAATTATGATAGTAAAGAGTTGGAGCAGTGTAAGACTGATGAGGAATATAATAAATTGCACCAAAAGGTTATTAGAACTGTATCAAGGAAGAGTGTTTGGGCAAATACTAATGAGGAATCAAAGGTGTTAGAAAATAAGATTAAAGAAGATTTACCAGAAGTGTGTAAGAAGTGTATACAGACTGAGATAAATACAAAGCGAGGTATTGTGTATGAGAAAAAGAATTTGAATAATTATGAAAGGAGTAATCATAAGAGGGTTGGGTGTAGAAATAGTAAGTTATATAGACTGGTTGTATATGAGGATGAATTGTTAAAGTTGCAGATTTCTGGGAAGGTTGATGGGATTGAGGGAGAAGGAGATGATAGGGTATTAATAGAGACTAAGAATCGTAGAAATAGGTTGTTTGATGAGATACCGTTGTATGAAAAGGTGCAAATGATGGTATACATGAAGATGACTGATATAAAAAGTTCCAAGTTGCTACAATATTATAATGATGAGGAGGGAGTTATTGATTATGACTATGATGAAGAGTTTTGGACAGAAATACAATCAAAGTTGTTAGAATTTAAAGATAATATTATTAAACTTATTTAAATTTATAATGATTATATTATAAATATGAAACCTCCTAGTTCAAATCAAATCGGTGGTAAAGGCTCTGTTAGACGTAAGATAAAGGTTGTTAGAAATCGTAATTTTCAAGCAAAAAAGACTAAAGAAGAATTGCATCTAGAAAACAGAATCAAACGCATAAATTCATATATAAATAATATTGATGAAGAATATAAACAAGTTTCAAACACTCTTATAGAAGATATTATTACTGATAGTTTTTCAGATTTAGAAAGAAGTGATGTAAAGGATAAATCTCAATACAAGACGTTAAAAGAAGATATATATAAATTTTTCAAGTTAAATCTAATGAATAATGAAACATTTAAGATAAATTCATATCCGATACTTAAAAGGTTTTTTATAAAGGATTGTATTGATTGTATAGTTGATGTATATGAAGACATTGAAACATTTCTTGAAAAGAAGAAATATGTTGATGATGAAGTAGATGAATTAGAGTTTACTGATAAACAATGTTTTGAATTCCTTGGATTAGATATTACTACTACACCTGATAAAAAGGAATTGAAACGTGCCTTTAAGAAAAAATCATTTGAGTACCATCCTGACAAACATCATGACGAGATTGAAAAGTATACAAAGTTGTTTCAGGATATAAGCGTAGCTTATAAGTTAATACTTAAAAGATACAAGTTATAATCACTTTCTAAATATTAACACTAACATAATCAATGATACTAATAAACCTACTACAATAAACAAAGTATAATCTTTATTGTTATTATTTTCTAATAATATCACTTCCGTTCCCTCTTGATGTTCTTGTGTTGTTGGACTTATTATTATTATTATATCATTACTTTCAGTATATGTATCACCATCTTCTTTACAACCTTTAAATGTAACTTCCTCTTCTCCAAATAATAAAGTAGTACCTGGTTTTAATTTACATAACTTTTTACCAATCCCTACTTCAGTTATTTTAACTTCAGTTGTGCCTATGGGAACTGCTTTATTAATCGTACCTATATTACCTTTACTTATTTTAAACTCTTTTATTTGTACATTCATATTATTAACATCTTCTTTAAGATTTTTAACTTCGTTATTAGACATATTTAATTTGTTTTGTGTACTACTTAGAGTATTTGTAAGCACTTTTGTTTTTTCTTGTTGATTTATCAAATCTTGTTTTTTTGTGTTTATAGTTTGTTCCATATCTTTTATTTTCTTTGCAAAATTAATATTTAGTGTTCGTTCTCTATTTAACAAACGTCTTTTTTCATATATATCACTTTCTATAAACTTTATTGTTTCATTATTTGATTCTATGATTTTGTTCTTTGATTCTATTGTTTCATCCTTTGATTCTATTATTTTATCTTTTTGTTCTTTAAGAATTTCTAGTTTATTTTTTTGCGTTTCCAAATCTTTGGTTAATGTATCAATTCTAACTAATAAATCGTTTTTTTCCTTCTCTAGTATAGATTTTTGATTATTTAACTCATCAACAATACTCTGATACTCTCTAGATACTTCTTGGGAAGGTTGAACGACTACTTGGGAAGGTTGTTGAACAACTCGAGGAACAACTTGAGAAACAGTTTGAGAAACAATTTGAGGGGTTTGAGAAACAATTTGAGGGGTTTGAGAAACAATTTGAGGGGTTTGAGAAACAATTTGAGGGGTTTGAGGAACAATTTGAGGGGTTTGAGAAACAATTTGAGGGGTTTGAGGAACAACTCGAGGAACAATTTGAGGGGTTTGAGGAACAATTTGAGGGGTTTGTTGAATATTTTGGGAAGATTGTGATAGAGGATGAGGTTCTAGTATTGAGACGGGTAGATCTGAGCATGATTTTGAATTAGGTGGTTCAATAGTATCGCCCATATATTTAACGTTATGATTACCATTCCAAATATATGTTTGATTATGTAGTATTGCGTTAGCAACTGTACCTGTATAATAATTTAATATTATTTTTAACTGAATACCTTTAAATTTTTTTAAACTTCTATTATTTTCAATACCCGAACCTAGTCTTAGAGGTAATTTTAATACTTGTGTGTCAGGATTGATATTCATAGCGTGTGATTCTATTTCTATTTGATTAGATTTATATTTAGATGTATATATAGTTCCTACTGGACCGTCATGATTAAATATACTATCATTTTTTTTGCAAAGATATACTCTAATAAAGATTAGACTTCTTTTTTCCAAATAGTTTTTTATGAAATTTATATTTTCATAGGAGTCAAGTACAGTCTTATCAATATATATGTTGGATTCACCAGTGTCTTTGGAGGTGTCTATAAAAATGTGTTTAGCTAGTGGTGGTGAAGAAGATTGAAATGGTTCATAAATCCTTTTGTACATTTATATATAAGTTTAAAATATTTATTTATAAATTTTGTTTTATAAATAAATGAGTAATTACGGTATAATGACAAAAATATGGGGTCCTCCAGGGTGGCTTTTTCTACATAACGTAACAATGGGTTATCCAAATATTATTGATAATAATAACCCTTCTCACATTACTAAAAAAGAGAATATGAAGGTATTTTTTACCTCACTTGGGCACGTATTGCCTTGTGAATTATGTTGTAAATCTTATCAAGACTTTATACAAGAATTACCATTGACTGATGTTGTATTATCATCTAGAAAAAATTTGGCTAAATGGTTTTATGATATTCACAATAAAGTTAACGATAAATTAGATGTAGATATGAGTGAAATACCTTCTTTTGAAGTGTTTTATAATAGGTATGAAATGTATAGAGCTAAATGTGGAGGTAGTAAAGCACGTGGATGTGTAAAATCTGGTGATAATATTAAAAAACAATCTGTTATCAAGATTGTTGATGATGATGGTAATGATTATAAAATCTGCGAAGATACTAATAAACTAACTGATAAAGCCATATTAGAAGCCTTTTATAATAGTGATGATACTTCACAATTACATCTAATAACTCCAAAAACTAAAGAACTCCTTAAACAACAAGCTATCTTGTGTATTAATGAAAATATAGGAGATGTTTATCGAGCTAAATGTATCATTGATACTATATAATATATACTCATAAAAAACTCTAATTTATTAGTTGTTCTTTGTTCTAATTTTATTTTCTTATTAACTACCTTTTCCTCTTCATTACACTTCTTTTTCTTATCTATAGCAAATATGTCATTACAAGAATTTTCGTCTAATTTATAGATTATATCATCTAATATAGTAAATTCTTCCATTTATTTATAATTAGTAAAATTATAAATAATCATTTATGAACTCTTTATCATATTATTTCTACTTATTCGCGGTTTATTCCACTCACTATCCTTATCAAATTCATCTATATTATCATATGTAACTATCTCATATATACGTTTACTCTTATTATACTTCACACTCTTTAATCTACTATCATTTCCCACCTGTATATTCTCCTTATTCTCCTCATATACTTTCTTACTCTTATCTTCATACTTATCTTCATACTTGTTTTCATACTTATCTTCATACTTATCTTCATACTTATCTTCATACTTGTTTTCATAGTTATCTTCATACTTGTTTTCATCACTAAAGAATTTTGTACTGTAAGAATTGAATTGCTTTTCTGATATTTTGGAGTTTAAGTATGCTTCAAACTTGGTTATAGTAGAATCAATAACATCACTATCAATGTTATTTAGTACTAATTCAACGTCTTTTTTAGATTGTGTATTAGTGTTGGATGTCATTTTGTTTATAAAATTTTCTGTAAACATGTCTCCACTATAAATATCGGTATACACTCCTATTTTGAACTGGTCTTTCAATATTTCTATTGAATACAAGTTGTTATTATATATTATGTAATCGTTTGGATTATATTCAAAGTAACTAGAATCTATACTAAATTCATACATTAAACTATTACAAACGTCTCCATAATTTTGTATATCAAATTTAGTATCATTCTTAATAATACCTTCAATCCTTTTTAATAATTGAGAATTATGGTCTTCTATATTGTTATAGTTTAGTAAGTAAAAATCTGTTAGTATTTTTGATTTTATTTTTTTATCAATCAATGTTTGAATATCATCTTCTTTTTTTAAAGATTTTAAGTTATTATGAATCATATCGTAATAATCATTCATAAATATACTATATTCATTTTCAATATTATCATCACTTATTTTAGTATCTAAATCACTACCTTTATCTATATCTATTGGTATCAAATCATCTAATGTCATTGTACACAGATTTTCTACTGTATAATTATAATCATCCACACGATTTTCTAATATTACTACCAACTTCAAAAAGTTTATCACAAACTCCTTAATACTCATTTTATCTATATCATTGTTGTTCTTGTTTACAAGTTCTCTAAATAAATCTTCCCCATCTACATCTCTAATACTCTTAAATCTATTACAACTTATTTCCCTAAACTTCTCATATTCCAAATCTGTTAAATCATCTTGTATATAACCATCCCCTATCTTTCCCAAATATTTAGCTTTTCCCATATTATTAATAGTTCTCCACATATTCTCAACGTTCAATAAATTCTTTCTATACTCTACTATAACATTCCCATTCTTTACCATCTTATATACCACATAAAATACAAATTCATTACCTTTCTTATCTATCACTATCATCTCATTATTTCTACTCATTGTTACACTTACATCACCCCTTGAAATTAACTCATAATACTTTTTACTAGCCATATTATACACCACCCCATCCTTGATTATATTACTATTTACATAATATATCTTCTTATTACTATCCCCTTCATTCACACGAACTCCCTTGACCTTTATATACGTTCCCAAATATTCCTTTATCCACGGAACTCTCATATTTATCATCATCTCATAACTATTTACCTTAATATCCTCATAATCCCTTTCCTTATTAATAATATAATTCTTCTTATTCTTTAATATAGACTTATTATTACCTTCTTCTTCTTCCTCCTCCTCTTCCTCCTCTTTCTCCTCTTCTTCCTCCTCTTTCTCCTCTTCTTCCTCCTCTTTTACATTCTCATCTTCTTCATCATTTTCTATTTCCTTTATTTGAATCTTTTCCATATCAAATTTAACTTCCTTCTTTTTATTCATTACACTCTCATCTTTTTCCTCTTCTTTAACCTCTTCTTCTTTTACATTCTCATCTTCTTTAATCTCTTCTTTAACCTCTTCTCTATCCTCTTCTTTAACCTCTTCTCTATCCTCTTCTCTATCCTCTTCTTTAACCTCTTCTTTAACCTCTTCTTTAACCTCTATGTTATCATGTTCTTTTTCTTCTTTAACCTCTTCTTTAAGCTTTTCTTCTAGTTTAACACTTTCTTTTAATTTTTTAGCTTCTTCATATTCTTGTAATCTTTTGAACATGTCATTATCGCTCATAAAGGGTTCTGTAGGTTTTTCATATTTGTCTAATTCTGTTTGTAACTGGTCGATATTCATATCAACAATCTTTTCTTGTTTCTTAACTTTAATGTTTTCATTAACATCTTCATTAACACGTTTATAATCGCTTACTTTATCTTTCTGATTGTCATCATCTTCGTTATCATATTCATCTCTATCGTCATCTTCGTTATCATATTCATCTCTATCGTCATAATCTCCATCATCCTCTTTGTTATCAAGATTGGTTATAGGGTTTTCTTTATCGGATTTTTGTTCCATTTTATGATATAATATTTTATTTTTAATTTACTTAAAAATAAAATTGTGTGTATATAATAAATGAGTATTACAAAAGAGGAGATTAAATCTATAAAAAAGTATAAAGATGTGAATTATTATACAACAGAAAATCGTAAAATTACCTTGAATCTACGTGATATATTGAGATATGTAATATATTGGAAGGATTTGATAAGTAATTATAAGGGTGAAGTAAGATTATCTGGTTCATCAGTTGGAATAGTATCATATAAACAGTTGGAGCAATTATCTGATGAAGAATTGGATGATAAGTCACCCAAGGGTATATTAAAGTTACAATCGTATATGTTTATGAATGATAACAAATTTTCAAAAGACCAAATAGCTTTGGTTAAATCATATATAGAGAATTATGCATCATTTATTAATTTTTTAGAGTATAAGAATCCTATATGTATATCTATTGCTATATTGTGTATATCTAAAGATGTTACAAAAGAGGAAGTGGAAGAGGATACAACAATAACGTCATTTATACCTGAGGATATAGTAGAAGATGAGATGAGATATGATGATAGTGATGATGAGGTATTAGAGTATAGTGATTTTGAGAATGATGATGATGGAGTAATTGAGTTTGGAGAAGTGTGGTAATATTATAGAGATGAACATAGTGTACCTTCATCTAGCATATTATTTATGATAGTGTTTGTGAGTTTATGTTTAACGTTATCGATAAGTTCTTGGTGATGTATTATGAATTTTTTATGAAACAGGGTTCTCATTTTGGAATGTATTTCTATTATATTGCTAATAGCTTGTTGTTGTGTTATTTTATTACAAAAGTACATTTTTACTTGCAATAATAAGGAATTTTCAAGATTTACAAATCTTTCTATAAACATATTTTTGGAATTACAAAGGTCTTCTAGAATTTTTATTGAGATTGGACTAATATCGAAATGTATAGGAATCTCTTCGAAACTACACCAATATTCATTTGGATTATAGTATCTTTCATATATCTTATAGTTACTTATATTTCTGTATGATTGCATTTTATTTAATAATAAAAAAAAATATTAAATAAAAATGAAAGATGAAGAAATAATGTTTATATTAGAGGCAATTGCTTATGTTTCAGCGACTATAGCAGCTTTTGTATACATATGGGAAACATGTTTCATGACCAATATAAAGTATGTACGCAAAAGAAATGCAAGTTCTGATTCTAATATAAAACCTGAGCAAAATACTAGGCTGTCAAGTAGTGGTAATAGTATATTTGACGATTTTTAATACTCAAAATATTTTTTGAATATCCTATAT
>Ga0163109_10004116_pt1 | contig 11083 bp, 9 predicted proteins | sample CRUFie1St13metaG_FD_108704 | JGI IMG/M metagenome (GOLD analysis project Ga0163109, IMG submission 108704) | Marine microbial communities from the Costa Rica Dome - CRUD Field 142mm St13 metaG | ecosystem: Environmental > Aquatic > Marine > Oceanic > Photic zone | place: Costa Rica: the Eastern... | reverse complement strand
GTGTAGTCGTAGCGGAAACCGGTGCCGAAGAGCTCGATCGGTTGACCGGGATCGACGTCATCGATCCAGTCGACATCCGTGGGCTCGACGAACGTGTTCCAGACGTCGACGGTGTCGTCATAGGGGATTCCGGAGTTGGAGACCTGGAACGTCACGGTCGCGCTCGTGACCCGCCAGTTCTCGGCGGTTCCGGGCTGGAGGTCTTCGGAGGTGTCGAAGCCGACCACGAGCTGGGCGTCGAGATTGTCGAAGAGGTCGCCCTGGCCGGTCCAGATCCCGAACGTGGATGCTCCGGGGCGGTACCCCGGCGTCGCGTTGAAGGGATACATCCAACGGTCGACCGTCGGCGCGTCCTTGGAGATGGAGAGGGTGTCCCCGGCCAGCAGGCTGGAGGTGGCGATCGAGCCGAGGAGAATTGCGGTGGCGAAGGCGGGGGTGCTGGTCATGTTTCTTGTCCGAGTGGGGTTCGCGGGACGTTTGGTCAAGAGATGTCACTTCAACCGAGCCGAGCAAACCGCTGCTCACCAAGTCGTCCTGAAACTCGCTGCGGATGCCCGGGAAATTCGATTTTTCACACTCTATTGAGCGTTCCTGAAGGGTACTGAGACTGATTCTCAATTTCAATAACCTTGTCCCAACTCGACCTCGCTTCTATCATTCCGTGCCACCGTCGACCGAGGAGACGAACGTGCCACCTTCGAATCAATCAATCATCAGATTGAACTGCCGGGACGTCCGCGGATTCACAATTGTCGAACTGCTGGTCGTGATTGGCCTGATTATCCTCCTTTCCGGACTGCTGGTGTCGGTACTGACCTCCATTCGGGATCAGGCCAGAAACGTGTTGGAACGCAACTCGGCCAGGCAGGCCACGATCGGCTGGACGAGTTACGCCCTGGACAACAACAACGAGCTGCTGCCGGGGTACAAGTCGGGTCTCCCGGCGTTCACACCGGAGGGCGAACCGCTCGTGACCGAGACCGTCGGCGTCGTCGGCAACCGTTATCCGTGGCGACTCGCTCCCTATCTCGACCACAACTTCGACGTCCTCTACGTCAATGGTCAGAACGACGTGCTGAACGACATGCGCACTCGCGACTACGGGAACTACCTGTACGTGGCATCCACCTTCCCTTCACTCGGTTTGAACACCACCTGGGTGGGGGGGGACGAGATCGACGGCTGTTTCAATCCCAGCCTGATCAATCTCCTCGGACAGTTCTATTCGAATCGACTGGGTGGCGTCCGCAATCCTCAGCGCCTCATCGTCTTCTGCTCCGCCCGAGCATCCGATGGCGTTCCGGGCGAGAACGCGTACATCACCGAGGGATACTTCAAGGTGGCCAGCCCGAACTTCTCCTCGCGTCGCTGGCAGGACCTCTACGATCCCGATCTTCCCCTCAGCGCCGGCAACGTCTCGGCCCGCTGGGGCACCGATGACGAGGCCGTCGTCTCGCGCGTCGATGGATCGGTGGACGGTCTCAACCTCCTCGAACTGGAGGACATGCGAAACTGGGCCGACATGGCGACCTCGCCGGACTGGGTCCTCTCCCCGCCCTGACGAGTCCCCCGATCTCCGGGCCGACGTGGCTTCGGTAGAATCGGGTCATGATCCTCGACGACGGTCAGATACGCGTGCTGCTGGTCGACGACCAGGTGCTGGTCGCCGAGACACTCTCCCTGCTGCTGTCACCCCAGATCGAGCGCGGCTGGTCGTTTCATCACGTGGCCAACCCGCTCGTGGCGATGGATGCGATCCGCGACTTCAAGCCGAACGTGGCTCTCATCGACGTGAGCATGCCGCAGATGGGCGGACTCGAGCTTCTGACGCTGATCCGCGACAATCCGTCCCTTGCGAGCCTGCCCGTCGTGATCTTCAGCGGAGAGGAGGATCCCCAGACCAAGGCGCGCGCATTCGAGAGCGGAGCGAACGACTATCTCGTCAAGCTGCCCGACGCCATCGAGCTCGTCGCCAGGATCCGACACCATGCAGCCGGCTATGTGGCGATGCTCGAGCGCGACGAGGCGCTGCGGCGGGTGGAGCGGACCGCTGTCGACCTCCACGAACGCAACGACAACCTCGAGGACATGAACCGCATCTTCCGCCTCGCCAACGACGCCCTCAAGCGGAAGGACGACCTGCGGCGCACCCAGCTCGCCTCGATACGAAACGTCGGCATCGAACTTTCCGAGATCCAGGACCTCGACATCCTCATGCAGCACATCCTCACCGAGGCGCGTCGTCTCGTCGGGGCCGAGGCGGGTGCGATCCTCACTCGTGCCTACGAGAACGAAGACGAGCTGGTGGTGCGGTACGCCCAGAACGACCTGCACCGCGGGTCCGGAAGGGATCCCGTCGACCTCATGGGCGGATTCAGGGTTCCGATCGACAACGGGTCCATCTCCGGCACGGTGGCCCTGACCGGACGCAAGCTGAACGTCACCGACGTCTACGACATCGCTCCCGAGGCCGGGTACCGCTTCCTCGCTTCCTTCGATCAACGCACCGGCTACAAGACCCGTTCGCTCTTCAGTTATCCACTCTGCGCGGTCAACGGAGAGGTGCTCGGAGTGATCCAGCTCGCGAATCCCCACACCGAGGACGGCGATCGCAAGGGGCGATTCGACTCCGGAGACGAGAAGCTGATCGAGAACTTCGCCTCGCTGGCGAGCGTGGCCCTCGAGCGGGCCCAGCTGACGAGCAACCTGACGATGCGCATGATCGCGATGGCCGAGGTGCACGACCCCCAGGAGACCGGGGCGCACGTCAACCGGGTCTCCGGATACTCCCGGGTGCTCTTCGACGCCTGGGCGGGCAAGCGCAGGATGCCACTCGCCGAACTCGAGCGCCGTCGAGACCGACTCTCCATGGCCGCGAAGCTCCACGACGTCGGCAAGATCGGGATCTCGGACTCCATCCTCAAGAAGCCCGGCAAGCTCGACGACGCCGAATTCGCGATGATGCAGATGCACACGATCATCGGCGCGCGCCTCTTCAACGGTCTGCAGACCGACTACGACGACGTCGCGCGCATCGTCGCCCTGCACCACCATGAACGGTGGGACGGCCACGGATATCCCGGCGATGTGGCCCCCGACGCCTTCGTGGCCGACCCCCCGGACCTGCCCATCCGGAACGGACTGGCGGGGGAGGCGATACCGATCGAGGCACGGATCGTCGGTCTCGCCGACGTCTTCGACGCACTCTCTTCGAAGCGTTCGTACAAGGACGCATGGCCCGAGGACCGCGTGATCGAGGAGATCCGGGGGATGTCCGGGACTCACTTCGATCCCGAGCTCGTCGAACTCTTTTTCGACCACATCGATCAGATCCGGCTGGTCCGGGACACCTTTCCCCACGGCTGACGTCCGGCGGACCGTCATCTCCGGGGCCTGCCCCGACCGGCGGGTCCGGACCCGGGGGAGTGGTTTCAATTGTCCGGGAGGCGCGGCGAAACCACCCTGCGAGGGGTAGACTCGTCACAACCATTCCCCACGGAGAGAACCGATGCGCCTCCTGAACCCGCACCACACGATCCTTCTTCTCTCACTGGCGGTCGCCGGGGCAACCCACGCGCAGGACTTCCCGGATGAGTACTTCTTCAGCGGCTCGGACCGTCCCCAGGCGTTGAGGTCCCTCGAGGGAAAGCCCGCTCCGGAGCTGACGCTCGACGCCTGGATCGGTGATGAGACCTCGCTGTCGGACATGACGGGGCAGGTCGTCGTCGTCGACTTCTGGGCGACCTGGTGCGGACCCTGCATGGCTGCGATTCCGAAGAACGTCGCGATGGTCGATGAGTTCGGTGATCAGGGTCTCGCCTTCATCGGCGTCCATGACTCCAACAGCGGCTGGGATCGTGCCGACGGCGTGGCCAGGGACCAGGGCATCAACTATCCGGTTGCACGAGATGCCGGTGGCGCCAGCACCAAGGCGTACAACCTCTCCTTCTGGCCGACCTACGTGGTCGTCGATCGGAAGGGCGTGGTTCGTGCCGCTGGTCTGCGGCCGGACAAGGTGTCCGACGTGGTGAAGGTCCTGCTCGCCGAGGAAGGCGGTCCCGCGCGTGCCTCCGGAGGCAGTGGCGAGTTTCCCGCGGAGTGGTACGTCGGCGGGGCACGCCGACTGCCGAAGATGTCCGCGATGGAGGGACGGCCCGCGCCGAAGCTCCGCACCGACGAATGGATCGGTGATCCCGTCGAGCCCGCGTCCCTGGAAGGTCGGGTGACCGTCGTGCGTTTCCTCTCTCCGCACAGCCGGATGACGCGTGAATCGATGGCCCGATGGCGCAAGACCACCCGTGAACTCGGCCCTCAGGGCGTGTCGTTCCTCGGTGTCTGCGACCACCTCGCCGACTGGGATCGCATGAAGGCGCTGGTCGGCGAGGAGGGCCCGCCCTTTTCGATCGCACGTGACGTCGCTCCCGACGGGGAGGCGTTGCCACTCGGGGTGACCGCGGCCAGCTATGGCGTCCGCATGTGGCCGACCACGGTCGTGATCGATCGTTCCGGACGGGTCCGCGCCGCCGGCATCGATGAGAGACACCTCGGCACGGTCATCGAGAAGCTCCTGGCCGAACCGGTCGAACTTGAAAACTGACGAAGGACCCCTCACACATGAGCAGCTCCGACATTCAGCCCGATGCCGCCGCCACGACGCCGGGATCGAACTTCTCCGAAACCGTGGCGTCGAGCGTCGCACGAACCGTCGTCGGTCAGGAAGTGGTGGTCGAGCGGATCCTGATCGCGCTTCTCACCGGCGGGCATCTCCTGCTCGAGGGCGTCCCCGGCATCGCGAAGACCCTGCTGGTCCAGGCGGTGGGACGTGCCATCGATCTGGATTTCAAGCGGATCCAGTTCACCATCGACCTGCTGCCCTCGGACATCGTCGGTTCGGAGATCCTCGATCAGGAGAGCGGCCGATTCCGGGTGCACAAGGGCCCGGCCTTCACGAACCTTCTGCTGGCGGACGAGATCAACCGGGCCTCGCCGAAGGTGCAGTCCGCCCTGCTCGAGGCGATGCAGGAGCGCAAGGTCTCGATCGGCGACACGACCTACGAGCTGCCGGCGCCGTTCCTGGTGATCGCCACCCAGAATCCCGTCGAACAGGCCGGCACCTTCGAACTGCCGGAGGCCCAGCTGGACCGATTCATGCTCAGGCACCGCCTGCACTACCCGACCTTCGATCAGGAGACCGAGGTTGTGCGCCGCGGCCTGCAGCTGAAGTTGAAGCGGCAGGGTGACGGAGCGGTGCCCATGACCGCGTTCGATGCCATCGAGGAGGCGAGCCCCTTCCGGATCAGTGACCTCACCGAGGCGATGGAAGCGGTCCTCGCGGTGCATGTCAGTGACGTCTTCGTCCGCGACTGCGTCGAACTGGTCAACTTGACCCGGTCCCACCCCGAACTGGAACTGGGCTGTTCGCCGCGCGCCGCGATCTCCCTCGTCAACGCCTCCCGGGCCCGTGCCTTCATCAACGGACGCGACTACGCCATTCCCGAGGACTTCCTCGCCCTCGCGGAGGATGTCGTGCTCCACCGCATCCGTCTGAACTACGAGGCGCTCGCCGATGGTCGACGTGGTGAGGACGTGCTGTCCGAGATCCTTGCGACGCTTGCATGATGTCACCGACCTCCCCGGACAACGGGCCCCGACTGGGGCCTCCCGAAGAACTGGCTCGTGGTGACTTCGAGATGGTCATCCGCCGGCTCGCCGACGACCTGGCGTTCGGCACCGACACGTCACTCTTCACGGGCAGTGGTCTGGAATACGCCCAGTCACGTCCCTACGAACCCGGTGACTCGATCAAGCAGATCGACTGGCGCATGACCGCCCGTGCGAGTCGGACCTACGTCAAGGAATACGAGGCGCTCAAGCGGACCTCGGTCTATCTGCTGGTCGACACCTCCGCTTCGATGGCGGTTTCCTCGACGCCATTGTCAAAGCACGATCTCGCGATCTGGATCGCATCGGCGGTGGGGGTCCTGGCTCAGCGTCGATTGAGTCCCTGCGCGGTGATCGGCGCGGGCGAACGCACGACGCGATTCGAGCCGAGCCTGCTTCGCTCCGACCTCTGGCAGGCGATCGAACCGCTGCGACGGGGCGGCGCATCGGAAGGAACCCGGCTCGCGACACGACTGAAGGAACTCGTGGCACGAGTTCGACGTTCGAGCATGATCATCGTTCTCAGCGATCTGCATGATCGTGGTTCGCTTCCCGCGATCCGACGAGCGGCGCAGAAGCATGACGTGGTCGTCCTCCAGCTTCGTGACCCCGCCGAGCGCGGAGGCCTCCGGGCCGGTTTCTTTCGAGGTCGCGAGGCCGAGAGCGGACGTGACTTCATCGGGCACGGCCGACAGTACTGGCGTTCCCGCGATCCCGAACAGTCGGAGGGTGACACCGGTCGTCTGCTGGCCCGGGCGGGCGCGAACTGGCTCCGCCTGGACACCGACCGTCCCTTCGTGCCGCCACTGCGCCACTTTCTCGCCCAGCGGACGGCAACCGGGGGAGGGCGGGGCTGATGCAGCTGACGGCATGGCTCATCCTTCTGGTCTCGTCGGTCGCTCCGTTGCAGGACGACGTGGTCAGCAGCGCCACGCGCGGCATCACCGGTCGCGTCCGGATCGAATCGAACGAGGGCATTCTTCGTGGTCGTCCCGACCTCGATCTCGAATCACCCCTGCTGGTGCGACTGGCCGCATACGAGGATCTCGGTGACGGCCGGTTCGCCTCGGAGCTCGACTACATCGGCACCGTGGTCGGAGCATTCGACCTGCGTGACGTGCTGGTCTTCGAAAGCGGCGCCCCCGTCACCGTGCTGGATCCGATTCCCGTCGAGATCGTCTCCAACCTGTCCACCGACGCCCCGACGGACCTGGTCATGGCGCCGCCTCCGGCGTCCGCCCTCGAAGGCGGCTACTCGGTCTTTCTGGCCCTGATCTGCATCCTCTGGTTGCTGGTTCCGTTGGTCGTCCTGGCCCGCCGACTGGTTCGCCGGGCCCCGGTGGTCGCTCCGGAACCGCCGCCGCCCACGATCGGGGAGCGGATCGCCCCGATCGTCGAGGCCGCCGCATCACGGCGACTCTCCGTCGAGGAGCAGGGGAGACTCGAGCTCCTTCTCTACGCGCACTGGCAGGAGGAACTGAAGCTCGAGGATGATCGTGCCGTCGCGGTCGCCCGGCTGCGTCGGCATGAGGTCGCCGGCGAACTGCTTCGCACCGTAGAGCGCTGGCTGCACGATCCGCGGGGCACCGAGCCCGATGCGCAGGCGATCGCCGTTCTGCTGGCGCCCTATCGCGTGACTGATGAGCAAGCAAACGGGGAGGGCCACGCGTGAACTTCACGACGCCGTCACTCCTGGTGCTCCTCGCCGTCCCCGTCCTGCTCCTGGTCTGGGCCTGGCAGAGACGAGGCTGGGGGATCTCACTTCCGTTCGATGACAAGGAGCATAGACCGAGGCGATGGCTCGGCTGGACGCTCTGCGGCTTCGATTCCCTCCCTGCGGTCGTTCTTCTGGGCGTGGTCTTCATGCTGTCCGGTCCCCAGGTGCTGCGACGACCCACCGATCAGCGGGTGCTCAGCAACATCCAGTTCTGCGTCGACGTCTCGGGCAGCATGACCATCGGCAACCGGTACGGCATGGCGATCGATGCGGTCGAGGACTTCGTCGACGCCCGGGAGGGCGATGCGTTCGGTCTCACGCTCTTCGGTTCCTATGCGATCCGCTGGGTGCCGCTCACCAGGGATCTCGACGCGATCCGGAACGCACTGCCGTTCGCCGATCCGGAACGCCAGCCGATGCACATGGGTGGCACCCGAATCGGTCATGCGCTGCAGTTCTGCCTCGGCAACATGGCCACCGAGGCCGAGGCCGGTGATCGGATGATCATCCTCGTCTCCGACGGCATGAGCAGCGACATCGCCGATGCCAGCGCCGCACTCGCTCTGGCCGATGATCTCAAGGCGTCGAACATCACCGTGTTCCACGTCCACGTCGGAACCGGTTCGGTTCCCGGGACCGTCCAGGAGCTGGCGCGCGAGACCGGGGGCGAGGCCTTCGTGGCCACCGATAGCAAGGGTCTCGGTCGTGCATTCCAGTACATCGACCAGCTGCGCCCCGATCGCTTCGCGCCTGGCGGCACGGTCCCGATGGACTTCTTCCTGCCGTTCGCGGTGGTGTCGGCGCTCGCACTCGGTCTGCACGTGGTCGGTCTCTTCGGTGGGAGGTACACCCCATGGTGATCACTCCCTTCGCCGCGCTCATGGTCGCTCTGGTGGTCGCGTTTCTCGTGGCCGTCGCGGAGCTGATCCATCGGACCCGGATCCGCCGGGTCGCCTATCTCGCCTTCGGTCCTTCTGGACGCGCCGCCTGGTGGACGTCGGTCGCCGCACCGCTGCGCGTGGTCGCCGCCGGATGCACGACCTGGGGTCTGCTCATGCTGATCGCCCTCAATCCCGAGGTGCGCGGGGCCGAGCCGGTCCGTGAATCATCGCGGCATCTCCTGATCGCGCTCGATGTCTCCCCGTCGATGCAGCTGGTCGACTCCGGACCCGATTCGGAGAAGATCTCGCGTGCCGCGTGGGCGGGGAAACTGGTGCAGGGGATCCTGGACCGACTCGACTCGGCCACGACCCGGGTGTCGCTGGTCGCCTTCTACACCGAGGCCCGGCCGGTGCTCACCGAGACCTTCGACAAGGAGGTCGTGAGCAACGTGCTCGACGGTCTGCCGATGTACACCGCGTTCCCATCGGGCGGCACCAAGCTGATCGACGGCGTGACCGGCGCGTTCGAGGTCGCGCGCAGCTGGATGCCGGAGACGGCGACCCTGCTCGTCGTGAGTGATGGAGATGCGCTCGGGAATGCCAGCGCACCGCGCACTCCGGCCGCCATCGCGGACACCATCGTGATCGGCGTCGGTGATCCCTACCGGACGATGCCGGTAGGTGGTCATGATTCCAGGCAGGACACCGCATCCCTGAAGCAGCTCGCGCTGCGACTCGGCGGTACCTACCACCAGGGCAACGAGAAGCAGGTGCCCAGCGCACTCATCGACGAGCTCACGATGGTGGTGCCCCGGCTCGGTGATGAGACCGGTCTGCGTGAACTGGCGCTCATCCTCTCCGTGCTCGGCGCTTCGGGACTGGCCCTGATCGGTCCCGCGCTTTCGCTCGCGGGTCGTCCCTTCTCATGGAGTCGTGCTCGCCGAGCATCCACCGACGCGGTCCGTCATGCTGGAGGTGTCTCGTGAGTCTGCTGGTTCGATTCGGCTGGACGCTCTGGGCGCTGGTGCCCGTCGCGGTCATCGCCTTTCACTTCGGACCCGGTCAGGAACTGGCGGCTCGGGAGGCAGCCGTGCGTCGCTTCAACGCGGCGGCGGCGCTGGAGCGCGTGGCGATCGATGCCCAGGCGGACGCCTACCAGGCCCACCTCGAGGCGATCGAGGCGCGTCGACTGGAGCTGCTCGAGTCATGGACGCCGCTCGAACCCGTCGAGCCGGTTGAAGGTCAGGAACCGGTCGAGGCCGAGCCGAGCGAGCGACTGGCGCGCGCGCTCTCCCGGGAACGGGAGGCCTACGACCGTGCCGCCGAGGACTGGTCGCTCGCTGCGGACGCCTACGAACAGGTCGAGGAGCAGCTCGGTGATTCGGATCCGGTGGATCTCGCCCGCATCCGCTGGTCGAAGGCACGTGCACGGGTGCGCTCCGGCGCAATCTGGGACGGGGCCGTCGATCTCGAGGAGATCGTCATGACGATGTCCGATGATCCCCAGCAGGTCGATCTCGCACGGGCCGCTCGCGAGGAGCTCGCGGTGGCGCACTACTTCGGGGCGCGTCTGCTCCGAATTGCCGGCGAGCCTGCGAAGACCTGGCGTGCCGAGGCGCTGAAGGCCCGGCAGCACTTCCGCTTTCTTGCCGAGACCGCGGCGGAGTCCGGCGCATCGCCGGAGCTGGTGCGTGGTCTCGAGGACAACGTCGAGCGAACGATCGAACTGGAACAGATGGACAAGTCGGACCTCGAGGGTCGCCCTCTGCCTCGCGAAAGTCCGCGAGGCACGAGGGGGCGTCGTCCCGGTCAGGGGCGTCCAGGAGTCAGTCAACGCCCACCAACCCGACGCGATGGTCGGGGCGCCGGTGGCGCCGGCCCGGTCGGACCGGGTTGGTAAGGAGTCAGAGATGATGTCGAATCGCATGCGTACCCAGCTCTTCATCGCCGCTCTTTGCGGAACCTTCGCGTCCGTCTCGTCGTTGCATGCCCAACGCGCGGCGCCGAGCTCGCCCGCTCAGCCGATGCGCTTGCTCCGGCCGGCGACGCCGATCGAGATCACGCTGCCCGCCGATGCGCTGCAGGAGGCCCCCGGGATCGCTCCGGAGGAGGCCGACGCGGAACGCATCGGTCCCGACGAGGCGAAGCGGCTCAAGGCGATCTACGAGGGACTGGCACCCGACGAACAGGAACAGATGCGCCTGCTCTACGAGGCGATGGAGATCGACCTGCTCGCACTCTTCCTGCCGGACGACTCCGCGGCCGTGCGGAAGCAACCGTTGCTTCCGAAGGTCAGCCGCAAGAAGTTCGCGCGAACCCCCCAGACGGTACTCGCCGCCCGTACCAAGCTCGGCCTCGAGGACCAGGATCGTCCCGATGACGCGGCCACCACCACCCAGCTGGCCGACTGGCTGCACCTGAACACGATGGCGGGGGAATGGGAGGCGCTGGCCTGGTTCCTCGCCGAACGCGCCGGTGACGAGGCGCCCGCCATCTACTCGCACATCATCCAGTCGACCAACCAGGGCGATCCGATGCTCCTTCCCGAGGAGGTGCTCGCGCTCGCCAACGCGGCCCCTGGCGAACCCACCAACTGGCAGATCGACGTCCTGGGTCAGTTGCTGCGTCGCTCCGCGAAGCGATCCTCGATCGGTCCGATGCTCGCGAGCATTCGCGAGGGCACGCGACTCTTCGGTGGAGCGGATGCGGCGAACCATCCACGGACCGCGGCGCTGCTCGCTCGTGCCGGCATGCCCGAGGAGGCGTACGACTATCTGCCCGATCTCGACCGGGCGCGTGAGGAGGGTGATGGGCGTGCGATCCT
>Ga0163109_10004113_pt1 | contig 11088 bp, 8 predicted proteins | sample CRUFie1St13metaG_FD_108704 | JGI IMG/M metagenome (GOLD analysis project Ga0163109, IMG submission 108704) | Marine microbial communities from the Costa Rica Dome - CRUD Field 142mm St13 metaG | ecosystem: Environmental > Aquatic > Marine > Oceanic > Photic zone | place: Costa Rica: the Eastern... | reverse complement strand
TTTTCAAACGAACATAACCCCCACCGAATCGGAACATGGTATCGTGAAGAGCATTTCGGAATGATTCTAATCGACTGGGAGACAGATAATCCAGAAATCACTTTTCAAATCCGTGACATCAAAGGACGACCTGTTATCCAACATAGGACACTCCTTAGCGCCATTAGTCCTTGAAATCCAAATCTATTTCATTCCGATCCCTGTGTTATTGTGAAAAAGCTCTCCCTAACCTTTGCTTTATTGGGCCTTTCAATCTCACTCGAAGCTCAACCTTCTGGCTTTAACTACGATGAAGCCAAAGTCCCCGAGTACAAATTGCCTGACCCACTTACTACCGAAGACGGTACAAAAGTAACGAGCCCAAAGATCTGGCAGAATATTCGACGACCAGAGATATTCAGACTTTTCCAAAAACACGTCTACGGCAGGTCGCCAAAACCATCAGGTAAAGTTCACTATGCTGTGTTCGACAACTCACTCAACACTGGCAATGAAAATTACAGACGCAAACAAGTTGAGATCTCCCTCAGTGGAAAGAAGAACGGCCCAAAGATGGATTTACTTCTTTATATCCCAAATAAAGGAACTGGGCCTTATCCAATCTTCCTCACTTTAAATTTTAGAGGCAACCACTCTATCAGCAAAGATCCTGAAGTACGCATCACCCGGTCTTGGGTTCCAAACGAAAAGGGAATCAAGAATAACGAAGCCTCCGAAGCAACCAGGGGTCTACGGTCCAGCAGATGGGACGTATCGCAAATTACATCGCGGGGCTATGCACTTGGTACGATATATTGCGGCGATATAGAACCTGACCATCGTAATGGAAGAGTTGACGGAATACGAGCCCAGTATCCAGAAGCCTATACATGGAGCGCAATTGGGGCGTGGGCATGGGGGCTCTCTCGAGGACTGGACTACCTCGAAAAAGACAAGGACATCGACGCCTCCAAAGCCATTGTCATGGGTCACTCCCGACTTGGAAAAACTGCTTTATGGGCCGGGGCAAGCGATACCCGCTTCGCAATAACCATATCAAATAACTCAGGCTGTGGTGGCGCAGCCCTTTCACGTCGGCGCTTTGGAGAGACTGTAAAGCGTATCAATACATCTTTCCCACACTGGTTCGTGGACCAATATAAAACCTACAACGATAATGAGGATGAATGCCCGGTCGACCAGCACCAGCTAGCTGCACTTGTCGCTCCAAGACCCCTATACATAGCTAGCGCAGTCCAAGATCGCTGGGCTGATCCTCGAGGTGAATTTCTCGCAGCCAAGCATGCAGCACCAGTCTACGAACTACTTGGAGCAGGCACTTTTCCCACTAAAGACATACCGCCAGTCGACAAGCCAGTACGAGGTGCCATCGGCTACCATATCCGCTCTGGGAAGCATGATGTAACAACCTTCGACTGGAAGGCATATCTAGATTTTGCTGACAAGCATTTCAATTGAACAGCTCAGGACCGCATTGAAATGAAAATAATTCACTCGATAGTATTTCTCATAGTCTTGACGGGCTTGCTTCGCAGCGCACCAAAGACCGCTGAAATTCAACAAGCACTCGACACTAAAATACTCGCCGAAGGTCTCCCGCTTGAGCAAGTTCGACTATTCACTGAAAGTCGAGTTCCTGAAGTCCCAGAATTCAATGACCCCGATGAGTGGCAAGTCTACTCAGGAAGGTTACGCCAGCAGCTTCTCGATAATATTGTATTCCGAGGCAACCTAGCAAAATACTGGCGTTCAACTCCATCAAAGATAGAGTGGGACGCAGTAATCGAAGACCTCCCAGAATACCGAATCAAAAAGTTTCGATTTGAGATTCTACCCGGTTGGTTCTGTCCCGCTCTTCTCTACGAGCCTAAGAACTTAAATAACGACCAGAAAGTACCGGTGGTCATAAACGTCAATGGTCATGACCCTAAGGGGAAGGCTGCACCTTACAAACAAATCCGATGCATTCACCAAGCACGCAATGGCATGATCGCTGTGAATGTCGAATGGATAGGGATGGGCCAATTTCACAATCGAATGAGCCACTACAAGCTGGCTCAATTAGACCTGTGTGGAGTTAGCGGTCTGGCACCCTTCTACCTGAATGTATCACGAGCTCTTGACGCCGCTCTCACTCATCCAAATGCAGACCCTGAACGCGTTGCTGTGGCAGGTCTCTCAGGAGGTGGATGGCAAACCATCTTTTTTAGTGCACTAGATACGAGAGTTAAACTCGCTAATCCGGTTGCAGGCTATTCAAGCTTCAAGACTCGTGCCCGCCACACATCTGACCTTGGAGATTCTGAACAGACTCCAAATGACCTCGCCACACTTGCAGACTACACACATCTCACAGCATTGCTGGCCGACCGAGCTCTCCTTCTCACAAAGAATGCAAAAGATAAATGTTGCTTCGCTGCCCCACATTCCCTCCCACCTTTAAAGGAGGTAGCTGAGCCAAAGTTCAAACTGCTAAATCGGGAAAAATACTTTCGTACGCACATCAACTACGATCCTGGCACTCATAATTTCGAAGCCGACAACCGCCGTCAGCTCTACAAGATGCTTGGGTATGTTTTCTATGGGGACCAAAATATCATTCCACATGAAGAAAAGCACACCGAGGCAGAAATTCACTCCGCCGAAAAACTAAATGTTCCTCTACCCGAGAATAATATAGATCTTGGTACCATAGCAGAATACCTAGCCGATTCGCTTCCAATTCCCGTCCCTGGCTCGGACCCGTTAGCTGGTGTTGAACGCCATGCATGCATACCAACACTTCATAAGATACTCCACACAACTCGCTACGAAGTCACCGCACAGCAGCTTAAGGCTCAAAACTTCAAGAATTTCTCTGTTACTCCTTGGCGACTACAACTAGGAAAAGCTTGGACTGTCCCAGCAATCGAGTTTTCTCCGAAACCCAAGACTGATGAAACCGTAATACTTCTTGGAGATGAAGGCCGCAGCAAACTTGCTACTCAAATTCAAGGCCACCTCTCAGAAGGTAGAGCTGTAATGGCCATTGATCCTTTTTACTTCGGTGAATCGAAAATCTCCACCCACGACTTCCTATACTCAATACTAGTTGCTGCCGTTGGAGAACGTCCTCTAGGGATTCAAACAAGTCAGGTCGCGGCAATTGCACGCTGGACTCATGAGCGCACAAAAAAACCTGTGGACCTAGAAGCACACGGCATGAGAACAAGTGCAATCGCTCTAATGTCTACCACTCTTGAAATTAAAAACATTAGAAAGGCTGAGTTACATGGGAGTCTCAGAAGCTTTAAAAGTCTCATTAAAGAAGGCTACGGAGCCAATAAGTATCCAGAACTATTCTGCTTCGGTCTACTCGAGTACTTTGATGTACCCGAACTAATGAAACTCGCTACCGTTGCTGGCAAACAACGGATATTTTTCAAGTAGTGCCAGCAAGGCCCTTCATTGCAATTGCGGACGACTTTAGTGGAGCCGCGGAAATCGCTGGAACCTTTCACCGGTATGGACTACCGGTGCGGGTTACAAGCAATGTAGATGCAGCGATTACTAATGATGAGACTTCAACAGTCATAGACCTAGATACTCGGAGACTAAATCCTCAGCAGGCTCGAATCAAACATCAGAGGATCGCAAGACGGATCACCCAAGAAAAACACTTATTTTACAAGAAGACTGATTCCGCCTTGAGAGGTCATATCAGTACGGAAATCAAAACTCTTCTCAATGAACTTCCCTTCAATAAAGTGGTATTTTGTCCGGCGAACCCTAAACGGGGTCGCATCATTAAAAAAGGAAACTACTACATCTATGGAAGTCCCATTTGTGAGACAGAGTTCGCCCAAGATCCTTATTTCCCTATCAGGTCATCAAGTGTAACAGCAAACCTCCCCGAGTTCACTAGTTTGCCCGTCAGAAAAGCAAGTACACTTTACTCCAGAACAGAATCACTCCTTATTGCTGAAGCCGCGTCTGAGGAAGACTTAAAAAACTGGGCTTCAAAAATCCGAAAAGAACATCTTCCCGCAGGAGCATCACCTTTTCTTGCGGCATATCTGGAAAACCTAGGCCACGAGCCAACTTACAAACATCCCAAACCCAACCTTCGAAAAAGAGCCCTTTTTATTTCTGGCAGCTTATCTGAGAACAGCCACAAAACAGCTGAATCATTTAAAAAAAAGGGATTACAACTTCTGGAACTTTCAGATGATTGGGCAAATGCTCTGCCAGAACTCGCGCCAGAATTAGCAATGGTCAAGTTTACCCGCCAAAAACTATCCAATCCGAAGGAACTCCCAAGAAACCTCGCAGAGTGGCTAAAAAAGTCTTTTAGCCAGTGCCAAAATAAAGTCTCCCACTTGTTAATCGAAGGAGGGGATACGGCAGCAGCGATTATGGACGTATTCAGTTGGCACTCCTGTAAGGTAATCTACGAATGGGAGTCTGGAGTCGTAACTCTTCAACCATCCGAGGACAAATCTCAGCTGATCACAATCAAGCCTGGAAGCTATACTTGGCCAAAAGATATATTAAGAACTCTAGAGAAAGCCTAGACTAGCTCGGGGATAGGACGAGCCTTATCAGCAAGCTCACGTATCGGCGCAGGGAGATTCTGTGCAATTCGAAGTTCACCCATGTCGAAAAGAGTATGAAAGATTGTTCCAAACAAATTCATGGGGCCATAGGGGCGTGTAGCTGGTAATGAAGCAGTACTATCAGACTCACCCACAACTTGTCCCATCTTGAGACCTCCACCTGCCAGAAGAAGGCTGGTAAGATTTCCATAGTGGTCTCGTCCTCCGTTTTTGTTAAGACGCGGTGTGCGTCCCATCTCACCTGTGACAACAAGGAGCACTTTATCGCTTAGACCACGGCGCTCAAGATCAGTCAAAAAGGCAGCAACTGCATGGTCGACCTGATGCCCCATTGGATATAGACCTGCCATATTCTTTGGGCTGTTTCCATTGGAATGATAGTCCCAACCACAATCAGAAACGGTGACAAATCCTGTGCCAGCCTCTACCATGCGACGCGCCATGAGCATTTGCAGACCAAGTAAGTTGGTGGTACGGCGCATATCCCCCCAGCGTTGTAATTCACGAGCCTTGAAAATGTGGCGAGTGTCGTAGAGCTCAAGCGTCTTCGGGTCTTCCTTTGAAAGATCAAATGCACTAGCTACACCACCGCTAATTACATCAAAAGCTTGTTGCTGAAACTGGTCAGCACTCTCGACAATGCCACTGGCATCAACATCACGGCGAAGCTGATCAATCCCACCAAGTAGAGTCTTGCGGTCCTGCAGTCGTTCAGAGGGAACCTTAAGCTCCATGTCCTGCTTTAGAGTTCCACCACCAGCAGGGTTGAAGGCTTCAAATGACTGCCCAAGAGAACCAGAGGCTGTAAGAGTCGGTAGAGCTCCAGTTTCAAAGTTGCTACCTAGCTTGAGCCCCTGTTGAACTGCCTCTGGCAGAACGAGGACATTACGAGGCATACCTGTAGAAGGGTGATTGGAACCGACTACACGACTGTATACAGCACTCATTGCTGCCTTCATCTCGTTTCCTGCGCTGGTTACGCTCAGGTAGGTATGTCCACCATTACCAGAAGCGTAGGAACGAACCACAGCGAATTTGTGGGCCATCTTTGCAAGCTTAGGGAAAGTACTGCCAAAAGTGACACCAGGAAGCGTTGTTGGAATCTCACCAGAGATGCTGCGAAACTCGGAAGGAGCAGTCATCTTGGGATCGAAAAACTCGATATGCGGAGGCCCACCCTGAAGAAAAAGCAAAACTACCGCCTTGTCTTTAACTAGGTGAGGTTGGTCTTTGGCTAACGCCTTGATTTGAAGTAGGTTAGGCAGAGTTAAGCCGCCAAACATACTAAGGGAGCCAGCGCGCAAAAAATCTCTTCGAGCAAAACCAGAACAATTCTGGTCGAGAAGATTGTCCGTCAAGTTAATCATTAATTTGTGGAGGGTCGTTATAAAATAGCAACACACTCTTATAACAGGACAGTCTGTTGTGGGTCAACGGCATTACAACTTGGCAAATGACCATAGAAAATACATGAAATTAGATATGCAGGAAAAGTCAGAAGAAATTCAGAAAGCTACTTTTGGAGGCGGATGTTTTTGGTGCATAGAGGCGTTATTCGAAAAATTAAGTGGGGTAACTGATGTTGTCTCAGGCTACACAGCAGGGCAGACCGTTGCACCTACCTATGAGGAGGTTTGCTCTGGCCAAACAGGACATGCAGAAGTCGTGCAAGTGAAATTCATCCCAGATTCAATCAGCTATGAAAAGCTACTTGAGCATTTCTTTAAAGTCCATGACCCCACAACCCTCAATCAACAGGGGGCAGACTCAGGGACACAATATAGATCGATAATTCTTTACCATGATGAATTTCAGCAGAAGCAAGCAGAGGTTTCTAAGCTGGAAGCGGCAAAATTATGGTCCGAGCCAATAGTAACCGAGATCCAACCGCTAGGCATATTTTACGAAGCTGAGGCTTATCATCAGGACTACTTCCGCCGCAACCCAGATCAACCATACTGTGCTGCAGTTATAGCGCCCAAGGTTCAAAAGTTCTGAGCGAATTGATGATTTTGTTCAGCTAAATAGTGCCCTTACTCATAGCGCCACTTCATCACCCAAGGGTCGCGAGTCTCCTGCTGGAAAGACTTCAGTTTTGTCTTAAGACGATCTAAAGTCTTCTGATGACCAGCAGACCCAGCGAGGTTTTTTCCCTCATGAGGGTCAGCCTCTAAATCGTAGAGTTCGAACTCATCACGATGAATATAGCCGCCGACAGTTTTCATGCCGTATGGTGCAGAAGTACCTAGTTTGTACTGTGCTTGCCACGTAGGCGCGGCCCAAAGATCAGAAGCGAAAGGATACGGTAGTTGGTGGGCTATATTCCAGATTAGCTTGTACTTGCGTTCTCTTACGACACGCATCGGGTAGTACATTGTAATCTCATGGAAGGTGTGAGAAGCATACACCTCGTCCCAACCTTTGGGGCTGGTCTGACCGAGTATGGAGAGGAAGGAACGCCCATGAAAAGTTCCTGGCATTTGACGAGATTTTTGACCACCGGAGGTACCTTTACTAGAGAGGTTCTTGAGCAGATCATGGGTGGCTTTCCCATCTTCTCCAAGACCACCAGCAAAGTCGAGGAGAGTGGGCACAAGATCAACCCAACTAACTAAAGCGCCAGATTTGACACCCCTATTTTTTTCATAGGGATTGCGAACGAGACAAGGTGAGCGCATACCCCCTTCGTACAAGGTAGTTTTAGCGCCAGGCATTGCGATGCCGTGATCGGCAATAAAAAGAAATAGGGTATCCTTCCAAAGCTTGGCGTCTTTTATGTGTTGGATGAGGGCGCCCAAACCTTGATCAATGCGGGATACAGATTGATAGTATTGGGCAATTTCTGCGCGGCAGGTGGGAGTATCTGGCAAAAATCCGGGCACTCTGACCTGTGTAGGGTCGTAAATTTTCTCTGTGATACCCGGAAAGCTCTTGCCGGGTCGAGGATTTCCAAAGCGGTCAGGTGTGTGAGGAAGTTCCTGCGCAGAACCACCGCCACGGTGAGGGTCGGAAGTACAAATGTAGAGGAAAAAAGGCTTCTTGCTATCCTCGGCGATGAAGCTCTTACAATTATCAGCCATAACTTTGGGACTGCGAGAATTGCCAGGAATGTATTGGTCAAACTGGTAGACATCTTCTGGGGCTAAATGATACTTCCCGCACCTAGCCGTCCGATATCCTGCAGCAGCAAGATAGGCGGGAAGACTTACAATGTTGGAGTAGCTGTTAAACTTATGATAACTGTGTTGATGTCCATAGTGACCGTTTGCATGGTTGTGAAGACCTGTCAGAATTACAGATCTACTTGCACTGCAGCTAGCCGTAGTACAGAAGGCATATCGAAAGAGTGTACCGTCAGCTGCTAAAGCATCCATGTTAGGGGTTTTTAGAGCTTCATTGCCGTAACAACTCATGTCGGGGCTCTGGTCATCGGTCACAAAAAGGACGATGTTTTTAGGAGCAGCAAAGATACAAACGCAATTAAGTAGGAGGACAGGGAAGATTCTGAGCATGATGGTACTTAGGGTTTCCCGAAGCTAAAGAAAGTCAAGGGAGGGACTAGATAGCTATTACCGGACTCAGTAAAATTATTAGCGGTAGGCAATAACACCTGGGTGTTCGCGACAATAATCGTCGATCTCTTCCCTTGAGAAAACCATAAATGCGGTAGAGAGTGCATCAGCTAAGGCAGCTGAAGGTGCACGGGCCCAAGTTCGACTTTCCGTCTCTGAAGGGCGGGCAGTGCGGGGATCAAGAACATGGGCACCCTTAACTGCTTTACCAGAGCCACTCATGGCTTCACGAGTGAGCCACAACGGCTCACGACCAGTCTCATCACCAAAACCCACTTTCCATCCTTCAGCTCCATTGGGCGCATCCAGTGCCAATACAGTACTACCCCCACTATGAAGGAGAGCCCTAGGCAATTCCCACTCCTCAAGGTATTCTGCGAGGCGGTCTAGAGCAAAGCCTTTACCAATACCACCCAAATCAATACCTGAACCTGCTTCCTGACAATAAACGGTAAGGTCTTCGATACTGAGCAGATAAAGACCTTTTCTTTTTTCCTCAAAGGCGGCATCAAGCAGATCAGAATCCACTAGTTTAACTTCACCCTGTTCATTACGAATCTCATCCATTATGGTGGCTAAAGAGACATCAAAAGCTCCTTTGGTTTGTGAAGAGATTTCGAAGGCTAGCTTAAGGCAGTCAAACGCCTCGATACTGAGTCGAAGGGATTCACCTGGCTCCAGCATATTTAGGATTGAGATGTCGCTGTGCGGACGGAAACGAGATAGCTTATCCTCTAGGGTATCTAGGAGGGTCCAAGCTTGTTGTGCAATGGAGAGAGCATAAGACTTATCTTCGGTAGCAAGAAAGATTTCGAAAGTTGTCGCCATTGCATCATGAGCGAACTTGTGGACAGGTTCACTCACGGAGCAGTCTCAGCCTCAATGAAGTCATCACGGATACCTTGGCCATAGATAAGGTTTAATATAATGCCTTCCCGAAGAGAGTAATCTGTGTACGGATCGTAGTATTCTTTACTCAAACGCTTAAGCAACTCTTCCTTTAGGTCTGGATGAACAACAATGAACTCGGCATCGAGGTAACCATCTTCAGGAATGCCAACGTAGTATTTTATGCGTTCATACTCGCGGAGATACCAAGGGAAAGGCCAGTGTTCTGTCTCACTGGTGGTGAAGATCTTAATACGTGAGCCCGTACCAAGCTTGTGGTGAACACTCAAGGATTTGACCTCACCGACGAGCTTTAGGAAATCATCGGTAGTATGAACATAGGCATAAGGGTTGCGCATGTCGGCGGCATAGTAAGCACTAGTTGCTTTTCGAGCCTGTCCGTGAGCGGCAAACAGAGTCCAAGCCATGAGCAAGTTGATTGCGAGACGTGCGTCATTGAAACGAACAACTTGGAGAAGACGGTCAATACCGTGTCCACCTAACAAAGCAAATCCGAGAAGGAAGTTTAGGGCCAACCAAGGAGTCTTGTAAGGGATAAGCCCGTAGATGAACCAAAGTATCAGCGAATACACGGCAAGGAAGCGAGCGGCACGACAACGCGGATTGTTCGCTTTTTCGACAAAGGCAAAAACAATTCCAAGCAATCCAGTCAGCAAAAGGGGGAGTTCACTGCAAGAGTAGCCTTCTTCTGAGTAATTAAATAGGATGCTCCAGTAATAGCTGAATAATTTTTCGTGCCCTTGTCCACCGGCACGATCGACGGTGTGGAAGTAGGCACCAAGGGCTTTGGAAACTCCTTCCCAGTGGGTAAAGAAGGAACTGAAGAAAACCAAGGCTACGATGATCCACCCCCGTAGAGCCCAAGCTGCTGCGGAAGGTTGTCCAAGCAGACGTAAATCCAGTCGGCCTGCCTTTCGCCATGGCTCGAATAAGATCACTCCCCCACCCGCAACCATTGCGGCGAAGCTTAAAACGCAGGTCTCCTTCGTTGCATGCATCAATCCACAAGAGAGACCAAACCAGACTGCCCACGAGACTTGCTTTGAGGTTTGGTAACGCCAGAGACTAACCAGCGCACCAAGCGTAAAAAAGACAAACAGCATCTCCTGTATGTAGTAGCGACTGTAGTACGTAAAAATAGGAGAAGTCGCCATCAACAATGCAGCGACTAGCACCCCAACATGTCCCAACGCTCCGCGAGCTAAAATCGGAAGCCAAAGCAAACCTACTCCAAAGGCTAGGGGTACCAGACGAATCGTCCATTCATCGATATCTACAAGAGACTTCTCGCCCTTGAGCCAAGCCAAGGGTAGTGTCAGGTAATAGAGTGTAGGACCATGGTGGTCGACAGGGTCGTATTGGTAGTCTCCAGTAGCCAGTAATTGGCCGAACTTCACCGCTTGGTTCGCCTCATCGTGATGAAGAGGCTTCTGGTCAAGAGCGGGAAACCTCAGCCACAAGCCCAAGAGACAAACCAAGATAATTGCACAAATGAATCCACGACCAGTCCCGCCGGTAGCACGCGGCTTACGCCTTCGGTTACGAGGATTCTTTGTGGTTTTCATAGATAGACAAGGGCAGCGGAGGTATACCAAACGGCCCCGGACGCGGAGGCATCACGGGGCCGTGAAAGTTGGTGTTTAGAAAAACTTCGGTTATTTACCGAAGACTTCAACTTCAATGTAGTGGTTCATGGCATTCGTACTGTTACCAGCGCTGTAAAGACGAACGTAGCGACCTTTCGTGCCCTTTGCATCGATGTACTTACCCTTGTAGGTCTCAATGTAGGCAAGGTCTTTGCCAACACCAAGCTTCGAGGAGTTATCGTGATCGCTATTGAACACGGTCTTTACTCCGTCAACAAAATCGGGATCATCGGAGATTTGAATGACTACATCGTGGTAGGCGCGAGCTTGGCTGTGAAAATGCCAGATACAGACACCGTGGATTTCAGAAGCCTTCTCGAGGTCAATCTGTACCCACTGAGTTTTTGGAGCTAATTCTACAAAGTA
>Ga0163109_10004111_pt1 | contig 11093 bp, 11 predicted proteins | sample CRUFie1St13metaG_FD_108704 | JGI IMG/M metagenome (GOLD analysis project Ga0163109, IMG submission 108704) | Marine microbial communities from the Costa Rica Dome - CRUD Field 142mm St13 metaG | ecosystem: Environmental > Aquatic > Marine > Oceanic > Photic zone | place: Costa Rica: the Eastern... | reverse complement strand
TTATCTCGCTGTCGTTGGTACGCCTGCTGACGATACAAAGGGATTTTCAGCAAATGCCATGTAGAGGTAATCACCACCATCAGCATTCCATACCTGAGCTGAGTTTCTCCATTTAAAACCATTTGATAAAAAATCTATTCTACCTGTTCCTGTACTTTCAGCAGAATTTTCATTTGCATATAAGTACCCATCCATTACGTTTTCAGTGTCCCTTTTATTGTCAAACATATACCAACTCTTCGCAGTATCTACTCTTTTTCCGAGTACCCAAGCAGGTTTAAATCCTGTGTAAATAAATGACCCACCATTTTGACCATTACCTGTGTAGGTACCAATTTTACTGTAGCCTTTTTTTTCGGCAAAACAATAAGCAATGTGATCATCTCCACTGGCATTGCATTTGGTGTCATTACCTATACTAAAAACACTACTGGTGGGTTCAGTATTATTAAAGTACCCATTATCTCCATCTGATGGATCTGTTAAATCTAAAAATGAACCTCTTGTAGCACTCACTGATGTTGCTTGATGATAAACCAACCAATGTTTAACAGAATCTCTATTTTTAATAATTATCATTTTTGGAGTAGAACCTAAACCATGCCCTACGGTGGCTCCGCTAACAGCGTTACCTGTGTAAGTAACTATACTAAATCCTGCAGTTGTATTTGCCTGAACTGTTGATGTTATAGAGCCAGAAGAATTACTTGATGTCGTTCCACCATTACATTTCCACTGCCATGCAACATAAGTTTGAGAATTGGCATTATATCCTTGGTCTGTACTTGTTATATTAAAACCATCCGTATTAAAACTTGCTATGTGAGAAACTGTATCCTCAGCATCAGTCCCATTAGTTTTAAGTTGTTTAGTAGGCCCTCTACTTGAATCTAAAACAAAGTTGTTGTCTGTAGTTGATCTTACTTTTATCCATAGCCAATCTGGTTGTAAGTTAGAATTACCAGAATTTGTTATTGCACGAGAACTAGAATTTCCATTACCTGTATATAATGTTGTCTGAAAATGCTGAGAGGGGTCGTTGATTGTTGTATATGCCATATCTTATCCGTATTGTGCTAAGTTCTTTGTACATAACGCATAATACCCTGATGGTACAGCGTATTCAAAACTACCATATCCGTTTGCATCTGATTCAGGAGTGTTTGATAAAGAAAAAGTAGGATTGCCAAAATTAAAACTACCTACAACATCATTAACTCCTCCATCATCAAACACACACGGAATGAAAAAATCTCCTTGTAATAATCCTGAAGCAATGCTTTGCGTTGAACCTATTTGTGCTCCATTTTTATAAAAAGTTATTTGATTGTCCGTTAAATTTAAAGCAACTCCAACAATATCATTTTGACCTATCCCACTGTTTGCGTCAAGCACAACAGCATTACTTGAAAAATTATAAAAATTAACAGCACTTGATCCATTTATAACCATACATTGACCACCTCTAGGATTGGCATTCAATTTCATTGTAGATTGACTATATCCAATATTACCAGCTGATAAACCAGCACTTCCTGTAATTTTACATTCATAATACCATTTACCTGCTAGAACACCCATTGTAGCTCTTACACCATCAGCAGATCCTCCTGCACTATCAAAGTCACACCCACCTTTGCTTAAATCAACTGATTCACTATCAACAATGTTAAGAGTACAAAAAAGATTATGAGGCGTGTCTTTTGTATTTGGATTAGTTCCTAAATTGTTACTTGCATAGTGATTAGTTTGACCAGAAGAGTCAGCACCAAAACCACTAGAGTCTGCTGAAGTTCCTGTGCCCGCATAATCTATTTTAAAACCATTCGTGCCATATGTTACTGACGGTGATGTATTTGGAATCCACACGCCATTTGCGTTTGTTGATCCAAAAACCGTTGGTGCATATGATTGTCCATCAGCTAATATTGTTTGTGATAAATAACCGTCAAAATATCCCGAGTTGTTCCAACTTTGTCTACCAATATTATGAATTACAGTATTATTAACCATTGCATCATAATTTAAAGTAGGATTTGTATCTGTGCTAAAAGAAGTTTCTTCAACTCCATTTATATATATTCTCATTCTATCTCCAGCAGTTGAGTTAGTGCTATCATATCTGCACACCAAATGATACCAAGCTGAAGGATCTCTAAATTGTCTGTTAGTAATTAACCTACCAATTGTAGTACTGTTAGAAACTTTATAAAGTTGCCAGTCAATATTAAAATTGCCTGAACTTTCTTCTAACCTAATGGTCATTTCATCTTGGCCTGAAGCACCTGCTGTGAAAATAGCTCCATCAGTTATATTTGAAATTTTAAACCATGTAGAAAAAGTCCATGTTTTTCTGTTACCCTCTGAACTAGGTGTTCTGTTTAAATACGTTGTAGCCATTAATCAAACCTTCCTGAGTTAGCTATTTCAAAACTCGATGTTAGTGAGAACGCACGATCTGCTGTCTGACCTTCTGCATCAGTGACACGAAGCGTAAAGTTGTATGTCGTAGCAGATGTTGACGATCCACCAAAATCAGTAGTAGTTATAACACCTGCATTAGAAATAGAACAGTTTGCTTGTGAAGCATTTGTTAAAACATTTGTTGTTTCAGAAAAAGTTAGAGCGCTGTCTCCAGTGGCTGCTACTGTCGCAACTGTGCCAGAAAAATTACCTTGTATAGTTCCAAGAGAACCAGCTCCTGTAGTCCAAGTCGGTGCATCAGAAACTGTTAATATTGCACCAGATCTTACCGCATTTCCATCATTATTTTCTACACGAATAAAATAAACACCATCTACAGGCAAAGTAAAATTAGCCGTAATAGATGTAGCGCTTGTAAATGTTACAGTGTTAGCTGCTGTAATTGCACCTGTAGAAGAAATAGCTTCTACTTGCGGGACCGATACAAAGTTTGTACCAGCTATATCAACGTTAGTAGCTGTGTTAGGTATTGTGCTTGGTGTAACACCAGTAACTGTTGGTTTAGTCTCTCCAATATTAACGGAGCCACCAAGAGATACTGCAGAGCCATTTATCGTTATTGCACCACTACCTACTAGACGAGCATTAGCTACAGTTCCAGAGGTAATTGTAGTTCCTACAAGACCTGGTGTAATTGTAACTGTGTCTCCTCCTTCACCAATTGTGATTGTAGAACCGTTACGTTTTTTTATGGCATTTACTTTTATTTCTGACATTATCTCGCCGTTGCTGCTACATTGTTTGTTGCTACTAATGGTTTGTCAGCTATTGCTCCATAAATATATCTTTCACCATCTGTGTTAAGTTGATTGCCTGTGTCTTTAATTTTAAAACCATTTGATAAAATATCAATATCACTAGCATGCGTATTACCACCTTCTTGATCTCTTTCAGCATCGGAAGTTTGCAACATCATATGAAAAGCTTCGTTGCGAGGATCTCTTTGATTATCCCAAAATCCCCAATTGTTTACTGCGCCGCTTGCTTTTTTAATGAAAACATAAGCTGGTTTAAAACCAGTGTAAACAAAAGGACCATCTACATTACCATTTCCCTCATATTTATTATATTTTGAATAACCCTTTACACTACTCCAAACATAAGCCATGTAATTTACTCCACTAGCGTTTGTTCCTGCGTTTGTTCCTACATTAAAAACTGTGCTTGTAGGTGCTGTGCTGTTGTAAGCAGTTGCATTATCTGCTTCAGTGTCATTATTATTAAAATATAAAGTTTTAACTGCTGATGAAAGACCCATGTGATACGTATACCAAGAGTAACCGTTTGAAGTTCTTCTTTTTATTGTTAAAAAATCAGGTGCCGTGTTTAAACCATGACCTATAGTAGCATTTGATCCTGAACCTGTATAGGATACAATAGAGAATCCTTGAGTAGGTCCAAAACTACCTGCTGATTTTATAGAACCTTTAAAATTAGAGGAAGCAAAAAGAGAATTTGTATTTGCTTGACCGCCCATACCAGAGTGTTGTGTACAATAGTAATAAAGTGTAGGAGCAGATGCTGCTACTGTAATTCTTGTATAAGCACCAGCTTGTCCTGGAATTCCATTTGTTGTTACACCTGTCGTATATTCAGATCCACCTCCATGCGTTCCATTGGATGTTGTGCTAAAACGCAAAGGATGCCCACTATTAGAATTATCTGATTGATCAAATGTAAATGTGCCGCCTTCTTGTAAATCAATAGTTTGCGCACTTGCACCAAAATCGTCAAAACGATATTTATTACCACTATCACTTACAACTTTAACATTATAAGTTATTGATGGTGTAGTTCCACCTGCTTTCCATTGCCATGATACAAAATCTTTACCACTTTGATTTATGATGTCACCTTGTCCAACGGTAAATCCATTTGAATTTATTGAAGGATAGGCAGCGTTTTGTTGTTCTTCTTCTCCAGTAGTAAGTTCTAATCTTTGTCCAAAACCACCTACAGCATTATTTAACCAGTGATTTCTAGAATCTTCTGTTCTTTGTTTACCCCAAACTAAATCTGGTTGAAAATCACCACCATAAGCAGAGTTTGTAATTGTTTGAGTGCTTTGACCATTACCGACCCAAAGACTAGTTGTAAAAAACGATTCAGGATTATTAATTGTTGTATATGCCATGTGATTACCCGTATGTGTTTATGTTCCTAGTGCAAACTGCATAGTACCCTGATGGTACAGCATATTCAAATTTTCCATAACCATTTGCATCTGCATTACCATTACCACTATTAGAACTAATTGTGTATGGTGGGTTACCAGTGTTTATTTGACATGTAGCCGTACCAACATTTGTGCGTTCACCAACAGCTAAAGTCATAAAATTACCAGCCGTATAAGTTAAATAAGCGGTGGGGTTTGCCTCATCGTAATTACCTGATCCATCTGCAAACTGTCCATTTTTAGAAAGAGTAAATCTATTGTTATCACAGTCTAAACATAATCCTAATACGTCATTAGTGGTAAAAGTTCCCGCCCAACCTGAAGTAACAACGTTATTTTTTTCATATGCTCCAGTAGCATTTACTCCAATTTCATTTGCATTGTCACCAAGAGATGATGTGTTAGTCATGTTTAAATCATCCATATCACAAACTCCTACAACTGCACTATCTGCTCCGCCTGTAAATCTACATTCCATATACCATTTACCACTTGTAAATGCTTACGTAAGAGCGGCATAATTTCTGTTACTACCACTTGTTACAACTTTTAAAGAACCTTCTGAAAAAGTAAAACCACCTTGAGTTCTGTCATTATTTACGTCTAATGTAGCAAAATTATTACTAGGAGTGTCAGTTGTTGAAGGATTTGTACCTACACTATTTACAGTTAAGGTATTGTTGTTGCCGCTTGAGTCAGTTCCCATTGCACCAGCATTTGCATATTTTAAATGAAATCCATTAGTGCCAAAAGTAACTCCAGAAATATTTTTAGGTTTCCATTCTCCAGTAGTAGAATCTGTTTCACCAAAAGTAGTTGGAGCATAAGCTTGTCCATCTGCTAAAATTGTATCTGCTAAATAACCTGAGAAAAAATCTGAACCGTTTTGTTGTCTACCAACTTCAGTTGGAGAACCTGCATGATTTATAATACTGTCTTCATTTAAACTTGGATAATTTGTTGTGCTAAAACTAGTTTCCTCTTCTCCATTTACATATATTCGTAACCTATGTGCTTCGGTCGAATTAGCACTATCATACACTATAACGATATGATACCACGCAGCAGTATCTCTAAATTTTCGATTAGTTTTAAGCTGTGCGCCATATCCACCGCCTAAATAATTGTAAACTTCGATAATATCACTGCTTCTAAACTTTGCATCAAAACTGCTTGCACTACTGTCACCTCCTGCAAAAAACACGTGGGTTCCTCCTAAACTTGATCTTTTTAGCCATGTAGAAAAAGTCCATTTATCTCTGTTACCCGTTGAAGAGGGTGTTCTAGTTAAATAAGTTGCCATTAGTCAAACCTCATTGAATTAGCTATACCATGTAGAACGGTGATTGAAAAGGCTCTCGCCGCAGTTTGGCCCTGTGCATCCGTTGCAGTTATGGTAAAATTATAAGTGGTTGTGGCTGTAGATCCAGATTCAGTTCCAGTAATCGCGCCTGTGCTTGGATTTAAACTAGCTCCTCCTGGCATAGAACCAGATGTGACTGCATAAGAAGTAGCGTCTGTTGCAGTAACAGTAAAACTAATTGATCCGCCATTATTAACATTTCCTAAACTACCAGCAGCTGTTTGCCATGCTGGCGCGTCAGATACGGTCAGTAATGCTGACCCACTGCGAACCGCGTTACCATCATTGTTCTCTATTCTAATAAAATATGTGCCATCTGTTGTTAATGTAAAGTTGGCAACTAGTTGAGATGAACTGTTAAAAGTAATTGAGTTTGCAGCAGTGATTGCACCAGTAGAATTTACTGCTTCTACTATTGGAACAGACACATAGTTTGATCCGTTAATAGTTACGTTAGTTGCATCATTTGTAATTACTGTAGGGCTAATAGAAGAGATTGTGGGTTTTGTTTCTCCCAAAGCATTGAACGTAATCGATTCATTACTGCCCGATCCGTTTAAAGTTACACTTATATTTGTACCTGCAACAATTTTAGATTGTAAATAGTTTCTTGTTGTATCCTGTGCTGATATTAAAATCTTACCATCAACAGCAATATTACCTGCAGGTATAGTTACTGTATCACCAGTTTCACCAATCGTAATTGTCGAACCTGTATTTTTTTTAATCGTGTTTACTTTAATCTCTGATGTCATCGTGCTGTACTTATTACGTTGTTAGTTCCAACCAAAGGAAACTGTGCCCATGCTGCCCACATTGTAGGAACATTACCTTGGTTATATGAACTGCTGTTGTCTCTAATTTTAAAACCATTAGAAAGAAAATCTATTCTGTTGTCATTACTATTATCGTTGCCTGCTTGTGTATTAGCAAGTGTTCTATTTTTCATAACGTTTGAAAAGTTTTGTTGGTTTACTGTACTACTATCATCATAACCACCTGTAGGAGTTCCGTCTGGTGAATCAGCATTACTAGGATCTTGACTCCACATAAACCAACCACCTGTAGAATTCATTTTTGCAAGAACAAAAGCAGGTTTAAAACCAGTATAGCAAAACATACCATTATTATTTCCTGTGCCTTCATATTTACCTGCTCTAAAATATCCTGGAACATCTGCTTGACATAACATGATCATACTTCCTGAGTTTGTGTTGACGTTTGAACCTAAATTAAAAACAGAGCTAGTAGGAGCGGTATCATTAAAATATGTTCCTGCTGAATTTTCTCCACTATCAAGATTTAATCTAAATCCTTTATCAGCACCTAGATGTGCATGATATACAACCCAGTCTCTTGAACTATTACTAGCACATTTTATTATGGCAAAACTTGGTGTTACACCTAAGCCATGACCTATCGTGCCATTTGCACCTGAACCTGTCCATTGTATTGTGCTACACTTAGATGTTGTATTAACATCTACGTTTGATGTTATCGTTCCATCGTTGTTTGCTGAAGCTGATCCAGCGCCTCTCCAAGAAAAAGATATAAATCTATCTGTATTGTAATTGGTATCATTATTGTTACCAGTTACTGTAAATCCATCTGAATGTAATGTGTTTGTTGATGATAAAGGTCCAGTTTGTTGAGCGCCAGACCCCTGTGTTTCTACTATTGCTGGTTCAATACCTGTAGTTGTAAACACATGGTTCGATGATCTATCCAAATCTTTTATCCAAAGAGTTGCAGGTTTAAAACCTACACCGTCTATTTGATTGTCGTCAACATTGTTACCATTGTACATCATGTTATTAAAATAATCTCTTGGTTTGTTTACAGTTGTATATGCCATGATCTATCCGTATGTGTTTATATTTTTTGTACAAAGTGAGTAATAGTGCGTACCACCAATACTCGGTGAATATTTAAACTTTCCTAATCCTGCGTTGTCAGCGTTTGTGCATGTACCAAAATAAGAATTAGGTTGACCAAAATTCATGCTTGCATCAAAAGCGTCACCAGATTCATCCATAGCGCAAAAAGTCCAATTATCTTGTCCTGGTGCAGAAGAAGGATGTGTAATAGTTATAACTGAATTACCAGAGTTTATAAGAGTTCCGTTTTTAGAAAATCTTAATTCATTGTTATCAAGATCCATATAAATCCCTATAATATCATTAGTTGTCCAAGTATCCAATGAACCTAAAATAACAGTATCACTTCTATTTATATCACCATTTGGAGTATACATTATTCCTCCTGCTCCAGATACAGGACCATTATTATAATTCTGAATAAAAAAATCATAATCCACAATTGACGGACCTCCATAACCATTATTATTCCCTCTATATTCAGAAAAATATTCTGCATACCATTTACCTTTATTTACAGCTAGTGTTCCTGCTGGCCACGCTTTAGCTGAATTGCTAACAGTGCTTGTTGGTATTCTAGTGTTTCCGTTGTAAAGAATGCTAGTATAATTTGCTATTTCACTATGTACAAGTGGGTTTAACGTTGCAAAATTATTACTAGCTGAATCTGAAGTTTGTGCATTTGTGTTAAAACTGTTTGCTGTATAATTATTACCTTGGCCACTAGAGTCTAACCCAAGATTACCTGAGTTTTCACATTTCATAAATACACCATTAGTGCCATAAGTTACGCCAGTTGGCTCTGGTTTTGGTTTCCAAGATCCAGTAGTTGCATCTGTTTCTCCAAAATTACTTGGAGTTAATTGTGCTCCATCTACTAAAACCATGTGTGTCATGTAACCTTTCCATTGCTCACCACCACCTTGCTCTGCACCGAAAGTATTTTCTTTACCACTTTCATTTACAGGAGTGTTTTGTCCATTTGATATTGTGTTATAACCACCAGAAAAATCTGTAACTTGCTGTCCATTAACATAAAATTTTATTCTATTTCCGTCTGATCCTTGAGTTGTGTCAAATGCACAAACTAAATGATACCAAGAAGATGGATCTCTTAATAACCTACCTGTTACTCTGTATACATTTGCTCCACCACCTATTCTAATTTGACCACTACTAATTGCAAAATAAAATTTACCAGAGTTTGATCCTGCTGTGCCTGCACCAAATATAGTTTTATTTGTTTCATTAACATCGCATTTTACCCATGCACTTATGGTAAAAGTTGTTCTACTTCCTGTTGAACTTACTGCGTGACTTAAATATGACATTAATCAAACCTCAAGCTGTTTTGCTGTCCAACTGATATTTCAATACTAAACGCTCTTGCAGCGGTTTGACCTTGAGCATCAGTTGCAGTAACTGTAAAGTTGTATGTTGTAGTAGCAGAGGCACCTGACTCTGTTCCTGTTATTGTAGCAGACCCTGTACCAGAGTTCAAAGATAATCCACCAGGTAAAGCTCCAGATGTAATTGCAAAAGAAGTTGCATCAGTTGCTGTTATGGTAATTGTTCCAACACTAGCACCAGCACTAAAAGTACCAAGCGATCCTGCTGCAGTTTGCCATGCAGGAGCATCTGAAACTGTAAGAACAGCAGATGTTTGCACTGCATTACCATCTGGGTTTTCAATATATAAAAGATATGTGCCATCAACTGGCAAAGTAAACTTAACTGTAATTTGTGATGCTGAATTGAAAGCAACTTCATCTGCTGATACTCTTGCACCTGTAGATGAATTTATTGCTGTAACAAGAGGAACAGATACAAATGTACCTCCTGCGATTACACAAGTTGTTTGTGCATTTGTAATTACGTTTGGTGTTATAGATGAAAACGTAGGTCTTGTTTCAGTAGTAAGTGTGATTGATCCACCTAAAGCTACTGCAGAGCCATTGATTGTTATAGATCCTGAACCAGTCAATCTTGCATTAGCGACTGTTCCAGTAGTTACTTGTGTACCATTAAGGTCTGTAATATTTGCACCTGAAGTAGCAGGTAAGGTAGTTAGTAATGTTAAAGTAGCGTTTGCTACATTCAACGTAGTGCCTGCAGGTAAAGTGATTGTATCACTTGCTTCTCCTATTTGAAGAGCTGAACCTGACTGTGGTATAACCTTATCTACTTCAATCTGACTCATAATATAAACAAGTTACCTGTAATTGTTAAAGATCCTGTAACTGTGACAGGACCAGCTAAAACACCAGAATCCATAGTCTGTGTTTCACTTATTGTACTACTGTGTGTGTTAACAAATGTTTGTGCATTCATTACAGGAGAAGGAGTTTCTTTAGCTGGCAATGTACAAAATACTTCTTTTGTTCCTGCAGAAAAATCTACTGCACTATCACTATTGCTTGATGATAAAATCGTATTACGAGTAAGTGTAGATGAGCTACCGTTAAGTGTACCTCTTCCTACCTCAAACTCACTGAGAGATCTATGTGCGATACAATAGAAAGTTTCATTACTATTTCCTATTCCTGCACCAAAGGTTTCAAAACCGTCAACAGCGCCAGCAAGGGTAACAGCTCCTGTGCCAGTTGTTGTCGTTGTCTCCTTGACACGATCGTTAATGATCAAAGCCATAAGAGCCTCCTACGAAATTCTTATAATAGCATTATTAGTGTCAGCATTTGGAAACTGTATTGTAAACGTTCCGTTTGAAGCAGTAAAGTCTCCACCAAACGCTAATACACAAACAGCATTAGTTGTGCCTGATCCTCCAGCAGTTGTAGTGTTGTAAATCAACGCTCCGTTAGCTGTAAAACTAGCGGAAGTAAATTGAGCATCATCAAAGTCAACAAATGCTACTGCAGATCCTGATGAGCTTGTTACTCCGTTTCTAGTTAAGGTTGCACCACCTGCAGTGTATGCATTCCCTGATGTATTAGATATTTCTTGTGACGTACTGTATGCGGTAGTAGATGCACCAAGATTTGCAGATGACGTGTACAAAGCAATCTTGAATGTATGACCACCACCTGACGCAAAATTATGCTTACCTTCTAAAAGTTCACCTTTGAAAGTGTTGCATATAGCTGATGATATTGCCATGTTTTTCTCCTTATGGTTGTTTCGAGTCTAGAGGAAAACGCAATATACCATCGTAATACTCATCACGTCTTCTTCT
>Ga0163109_10004107_pt1 | contig 11096 bp, 12 predicted proteins | sample CRUFie1St13metaG_FD_108704 | JGI IMG/M metagenome (GOLD analysis project Ga0163109, IMG submission 108704) | Marine microbial communities from the Costa Rica Dome - CRUD Field 142mm St13 metaG | ecosystem: Environmental > Aquatic > Marine > Oceanic > Photic zone | place: Costa Rica: the Eastern... | reverse complement strand
CATGTTCCAATAACCAAGCATGACATTTTCACCTTTGACTAAAATTTCACCATCTTCAGCTATTTCTACTTGGTTTGTTTTAAAAGGAGGGCCAACTGTGTCGATTTTGATTTTTCCTGGAATATTACAACTTACCACAGGCGAGGCCTCTGTAAGACCGTAGCCTTGGAGGGTGGGTAATCCTATAGCATTTAAAAATTCTCCAATTTTTTGGTCTAAAGCACCACCCCCTGATACAAAGGACTTTAGTTTTCCACCAAACTGATTTTTAATTTTTTTTCTTACTAGTTTTTCACAAAAAAAATTAACCAATTTTTCTCTCAATGTTAAATTCTCATTATTCAGTTTTTTAATTCCAAGTGAGATAGTGGACGATATCATTTTTTTCTTAAAACCTTTTTGTTTCGAAAAATTCATTGAAATTTTACTATAAAGATTTTGATAAAATCTTGGAACAGCTGTCATAATCGTAGGTTTTGCAATAGACATATTAGATAATAATTTCTCTAGACTTTCAGCATAATAAATTTTTGCACCAAGAGAAATTTGTACAAATTGAACTGCATGCTCATATGAATGAGATAATGGTAACCATGTTAAAAACGTAGGTTCACTATCCTGAAATAGTTGATTTAATATTTCTTGAGCTCCCTCACAATTTGATAAAATTCCTCCATGACTAAGCATTACTCCTTTAGGATTACCAGTCGTTCCAGATGTATAAATTATACAAGCAAGATCTTTCCTTTCCAGATTTTGATTAAAACTTATATCAGGATCTGATTTTTTTTTTAAATACTCATCAAATATATTTTGTATGCTCTCAAATCTCTCATTTATGTTCTCAATAGATAAAATTTTTATTTCATCTGAGATTAATTTATCAATTTTTTTTAATTGGATTTCATTAGAGACGATACAAATTTTTGGTTTACAATCATTAATGATGTACTCATAGTCTTTCTCTGAATAAGTTGTAAATAATGGTACTGTGACACCACCTGCATTCATTATTGATATATCAGAGATGAGCCATTCAGGTCGATTTTCAGATAATAAGATACACCGGTCTCCTTTATTCAACTTTGTTCTTAAATGTTCAGATAAAATTTGAATTTTTGACGCAACTTGTTGCCAAGTTAAAAAATCTTTTTCATTTTCTTTTAACCATTTTAAAAATGGTTTTTCAGAAACTGAATTAATTTCTTTATACTTTGTAAAAAAAAGTTCTACTAAACTGTTTATTCTACTTAATTGCATAACTTGGTGGGCGAAGAGAGAATCGAACTCTCACTTCTTGCGAAACACGATTTTGAGTCGTGCGCGTCTACCAGTTCCGCCATTCGCCCTTAATTATTAATAATTAATTAAATAGTATAAGAACTAAAATTATAATAAAACCAAAAAATGTTTAATAAACTTTATAAAAAGTGTTTAGAATTAGCGGCTCATAAAAGTTCAAAATTATATTTAGCTATAGTCTCTTTTGTTGAAAGTTCATTTTTCCCAGTCCCTCCAGATGTAATGATAATACCTATGGTTATTTCTAAAAAGAATGACTATATAAAGATTTTTCTTATAACGACAATTTTCTCAGTTTTGGGTGGTATGCTGGGTTATTTTATAGGAGCATTTTTTTTTGAATTTGGATCTCAAATCATGAGCTTTTATGGTTATGAAACCAAGTTATCAAATATTAAGAATAACCTGATAACTAGTGATGGTTTTTACGCCTGGTTGAGTATTCTTTTTTTGGCAGGTTTTACTCCTCTTCCTTATAAGGTTTTTACTATAGCTAGTGGTCTAATAGGATTTAATCTTTTTATCTTTATTTTTATAAGTTTAATTTCTAGAGGGTTACGTTTTTTCGTAGTCGCATATTTTTCTTACAAATTTGGGGATGTATTTACAAAATTTATGCATGAGCATGGTACTAAATGGTTCACTATTGTCGGAATTTTAATTGTTATTATAGCTATAGTTATTTATCTAATATTTAAATTTTATGTTTAATTTTAAAGCCAAATTTTACTTAAAAATAATTTTTATATTAAGTGTAATTTCATTAACTTCTGCATATTTCATAGAGTATGTTCTTGGCCATAAACCATGTAATTTATGTTTAATAGAAAGAATCCCCTATGGATTAAGTATCATATTTATAATCTCAATTTTTATTTTAAAAAATAATGAAAAATTTATTGTATTACTTTTAATTTTAACTTCTTTTTTTTCTTTGGCTATATCAGTTTATCATTACGGTATTGAGCAGGGGTTTTTTCAAGAGTCAGCTGTTTGTAATGTTAAAAATTTTACTGAAAATATTACAAAAGAAGATTTACTTAAACAATTAAATGAAAGAATTGTAAGCTGTAAGGATGTGACATTTAGGATTTTTGGATTATCATTAACAAGTATTAATATAATAATAAGTTTATTATTTATAATTACTTTATCAAAAATTTATAAAATTTATGAAAAGAACAAACAATAAAGTTGAAGAGTTTATTAGAGTTGACCATGCTGGTGAAAGAGGCGCTGTAAAAATTTATGAGGGTCAATTACTAGCATTAAATACTGTTGTTAAAGATGACAATTTAAAAAAAACTATAGAGGATATGAAAGAACACGAGATAGAGCATTGTCAATTCTTTGAGGCCGAAATAAAAAAAAGAAACATTAAACCTACAAAATTTTTGCCTTTATGGGATTTATTAGGTGTGGGTTTAGGTTTTGGATCAACGTTATTAGGAAAAAAAGCAGCTATGCTATGTACTGCATCAGTTGAAGAAGTAATAGATAAACATTATTTAAACCAGATAAATCAATTAGGCCCTGAAGAGAAAGAATTAAAAAAAAAAATAACCAAATTTAGGCAAGATGAACTTGATCATAAAGACATAGCATATGAAGAAGGCGCTTCAAAAAAAGGTCTCTATTCAATTATGGATAAAATAATTAAAACAGGTTCAAAAATAGCCATTCGTATATCTGAAAAAGTATAAGTTTTAAGCTTCCAACTCAACATCCCAATATAAATAATCCATCCAACTCTTATGTAAATAGTTTGGTGGAAAATTCTTACCATTACGATGTAAATCTTCTGTGGAAGGTTGAAAAGGATATTGGGTAAGCTTCATGCCAGATAATTTTAATAATTTCCCACCTTTCTTTACATTGCATGAAGAGCAAGCAGTTACGACATTATCCCAGTTTGTCTCTCCGCCCTTTGATCTCGGTAACAAATGATCGAATGTAAGTTCATCTCCACTACCACAATATTGGCACGAAAATTTATCTCTTAAAAAAACATTAAATCTCGTAAAACTTGGTTTTGACTGAGGAATAATGTAGTCTTTTAAAGCAATAACACTTGGTAATTGCATATTAAATGATGGACTTCTTACAACTCTATCATAGTTGCTAACTATAATAACTCTATCTAAAAACACAGATTTAACAGTATCTTGCCATGACCATAATGATAATGGATAATAGCTCAATGGTCTGTAATCAGCATTTAAAACTAATGCTGGACATTTTTCTAAAGATAGATCTTGCTCTAAAAAGTTATTCATAATTTAATTTTAGCTCAATTAAGTGTCTATTTCAATATTTTGTAAACATTAAATTTTTTTTTTTATATATTCTAACGCAATACTTGATGCTTCCATAGGAATGTGATGATCACAGTTTTCAATTAAATGAGTTTCTATTTTAATATTGTTTCTAATAAAAAAATCTTTTGCCTCTAACATAAAATTAGGAGAAACCACTTGATCTGAGTCACCATGGATAAGTAAAATAGGAGTTGAGGCTTTTTTTCTTGATTTTAAATCATCTTGATTAATAATTTTTCCAGAAAATCCTACTATACAACCATATTCTTGATCTGAAATTAACCCTAAATTTATCGACATCATGCAACCTTGGCTAAATCCAGATAAACAAATTTTATTATTTTTTAAATTATATTCTTTTTTTATCTGATCAATAAATATCTTTAATTTATTTTCAGCCTTTTTTGTTTCATTCAAAATATAATCTGGGTCATCTTTAGTTAAATCAAACCATTGATAACCAGATGAATTAATTGAACATGTTTCATGACCATTTGGACAAATAAATATTGTATTTGGTAAATATCTTTTCCAATTAAGAGATAAAATACTTATGTCTTTTCCATCTCCTCCATAACCATGTAATAAAATAACTGCACTTTCAATTTTTTCTTTATTTTCTGGTTTTATTAAGGTTGATTCTAGACAAAATGTCATAGTATATAATATATGTTTTTTTATTTTTAAAACATCATACAATATATTAATGATCACTGAAATATTAGTTAAAACATTATCGATAATATTATTAGTAGGTGTTGGTATTGTTCTTATACTCGGTATAGGCACACTATTTAAAGGTGGAGAAACTAGTAAAAAATATTCTAATAAATTGATGCAGCTAAGAGTTTTACTTCAATTTATTGCCATCATAGCTTTAGTGGGCTTTGCGTATTTTTTTAAGAACTAATTATAGTTACTTAGCCATTCAATAAAATTTTTATCTCCAAAGTCTATTGAACCAATAATTCTTGCAAATTCAAATCCATCTTTATCAAATAAAATCGATGTGGGGATACCTCTAAGACCGAATTTTTTAACTAAGTTTATTGATCTGTCAAAATATACTTCTAAATTTTTAATATTCAAATCTTCAAAAAAAATAACTGACTTTTCGACATCATCTTTTCCAACATTAATTGGAAATATTCTGAGATTATCTAAATTCTCGTTTTTTTGTAATGAGTCTAGGGAGGGCATCTCTTCTTTACAAGGTGCACACCAAGTTGCCCAAAAATTCAATATAATCAAGTTTCCTTTAAATTCTTTCAGATTTAATTGCTCATTTTTAGCATTGAAAAACGTTAAACCCTCATATTTTTTTAATTCTTTATTGATTACAAGATTTTTTATATTGGTAACTTCGTCAGCAAAAGAATTTGTTATTAAAAATATAAATATTATTAAAAATCTCATATTAAATAGGTATAATTAATTATCATGACGAAAAATAAAAACAACAGATCAATATGGAGCATTAGAGTAAAAGGCAATCCATCTAAAAACCTACTTAAATTTGGAAATTCTTTAAATGTGGATAAAAGGCTTTATAAGGAAGATATTGCTGGCTCAATAGTTCATGTAGAGATGCTTTTTAAACAAAAAATTATCTCTTTCAAAATTAAAAATAAAATCATTTATGGTTTAAAAAAGATAGAAAAAGAAATCTTAAACAAAAAATTTGAATTTAAACAAGATTATGAAGATATACATATGAATATTGAAAAAAGACTTTTCCAAGTTATAGGTGAAGAAGCGGGGTATATTCACACCGGACGTTCAAGAAATGATCAGGTTATTACAGACTTTAAAATTTGGATAAGATCATCAATCAAGGAAATAACCACATTAATAGATAAAATTATTAATAATACATTAAGTTTGGCTACAAAAAATGTAGATACAATAATGCCTGGATTTACACATCTCAAAAATGCACAACCTGTTTCTTTTGCTCACTATCTTATGGCGTATATCGAAATGTTTGAGAGAGATAAAAAAAGATTTCACCAAACTTTAGATAATCTTGATGAAAATCCATTAGGTGTCGCGGCTTTAACTGGGACTTCTTTCAATATAGATAGAGATTATACAAGTAAAAAGCTTGGATTTAAAAAACCAACCAATAATTCAATTGATACTGTTTCTGATAGGGATTTTGTTTTAGATTTTTTATACAATGTTTCAGTCTGTTCAATGCATATTTCTCGAATAGCAGAAGAATTAATTATATGGAATTCAGATGGTTTTAAAATAATAAATTTATCAGATAAAATAGTAACTGGCTCATCAATAATGCCACAAAAAAAAAATCCTGATCTTCTTGAGTATTTAAGAGGTAAATCTGGTACTACCTACGGCAATCTATTTTCAATGCTAACAATATTAAAGGGACTTCCATTATCATATTTTAAAGACCTTCAGGATGACAAAAAAATTATTTTTGACTCAAATGACACACTTATGGATTGTCTTAAAATATTTAATGAAATTTTGAAAAATTGCGCCCCAAATAAAAAAAATATGTTAGACCTAGCTAATAAGGGCTATATTACAGCTACTGACCTAGCAGACTATTTAGTAAAAAATTATTCAATGTCATTTAGAAATGCTTATGAAAAAACAGCTTTGATAGTAAATTACGCTGAAAAAAAGAAAAAAAACCTAAATGAACTTTCTTTAGTTGAATTAAGAAAGTTTATACCAAAACTTACAAATGATGTTTTAAAAGTGTTTGACTTAAGAAATTCCGTTAATTCTAAGAAATCATACGGAGGAACATCTTTTGATAATATAAAAAAAATGATAATTAAATATAAGAAACAAAAATGATAAAAAATATAATTTTAACTTTGTTATTGTGTTGCATAATTTTTTCTTGTGGAAAAAAAGGAGATCCTGAGTATAAAAAATCAGAGGAAAATATAATGCAAATTATTATAAAAAACAAAGTTTAATGAGATATATCAAAAACAAATTTACGATTGAAAAAATAAGTGTTGAGAATATTGCAAAAAGATTTGGTACGCCTTTTTATTGTTACTCTTATTATCAATTAAAAAAAAATATTATCAACTTTAAAAAAAAATTTAAATCTTTTTCACCTTTAATATGTTTTGCTATTAAATCTAATACTAATGTTAATCTAATTAAGGAAATTAAAAAATTTGGTTTAGGTGCAGATGTCGTGTCTATGGGTGAATTAATGATTGCTTTAAAAGCTGGTGTCAACCCTAAGAAAATCGTTTTTTCTGGTGTTGGTAAAACATCTAAAGAAATTAGTTTTGCAATAGATAAAAATATATTATTAATTAATGCTGAGTCTAAAAGTGAAATTCAGGAAATTGATCGTATTAGTAGATTAAAAAATAAAAAGATAAATATTGGTATAAGACTTAATCCAAATACAGATGCAAAAACGTTAAGTCAAATTTCAACTGGAAGAGAAGAAAATAAATTTGGTGTAAATGAAAAAACATTCTTGGAACTCATAAATTATTGTAAAATTTCTAGAAATTTAGAACTTAAATGCCTGAGCGTTCATATTGGAAGTCAAATTTTAGATGATAAGCCTTATAAGAAAATGCTAAAAATTATTGATAAAATTATTCATAAAGCCAATCATAAATTTGAATTTATTGATTTAGGTGGAGGCATGGGTATTTCTTATAACGAAAGAGATAAAAAACTTAATTACAATGAATATAATAAAGAGATTAAAAAATTTTTAAAAAAACACAAATCTAAAATCATTTTTGAGCCTGGTAGATCTATAATCGGAAATACAGGTGTTTTAGTATCTAAAGTAATTTATATAAAAAAAAATAAAAAAAAGAGTTTCGTAATTCTTGATGCTGCCATGAATGATTTTATGAGGCCTGCTTTATATGGAGCTTCTCATAGAACATTACCCTCTGAAAGAATAAAAAATAAATCTGGAACGTCTTATGAATTTGTTGGACCTATTTGTGAAAGCACTGATAAGTTTATAAGTTTGAAAAACTTTCAAGAACTAAAAGAAAAAGATCTTGTTGCTATATGTGATGTAGGTGCATATGGAATGTCTTTAAGTTCTAACTACAACATGAGGCCGAAACTCCCAGAGTTATTAATTAAAGGATCAAAAATAAAAATTATTAGAAAAAGACAAAAGCTCAAAGATTTACTATAGCTTTTGATGAGAATGATAAAAAAAACAATATTTTTAATTTTCTTTTTTACAGGAATTATAATTATTTCTTTATTATTTATACCGTCATTTTTTTTGCCTCAAAAAGTAACACTTTATGGTGGAAAATTAATGGGTTACTGGACTGGTTTTTGTTTAAATTTTTTTTTATCAACTAAAATTATAATAAAAGGAAGAGAAAACATTATACTTAATCAAAAATTTTTTATAGCCTCTTCTCATCAGTCAATGTTTGAAACATTTTATTTACAAACAATTTTTAATTCACCAATTTTCATATTAAAAAAAGAATTACTTATTATTCCTCTATTTGGCTGGTATTTAAAAAAAATTGGATCTATATCAATTACAAGAAATAAAATTTCAAAAAGTAATCTCGATTTTTATGAGAATATTTTTCAAGCAGTATCTAGCAGTGATAGACCTATAATTATTTTTCCTCAAGGTACAAGAGTTTTACCAAATGAGAGACCACCATTTAAAAAAGGTGCATCAAAAATATATGAAAAATTAAAAATTTCCTGTCAACCAGTTGCAATAAACTCGGGTTATGTTTGGCCTAAGACCGGAATTAGCTCAAGTCCAAAATCGATTACAATATCAATTTTAAAACCTATTTCAGCTAATCTGCCAAAAGAAGACTTTCTTAAAATTTTAGAGAATAATATTTACTCAGAATTAAACTCTTTAAATTAGCCTTTCATTGGCATCACAACGTAAATACTATCAAAATCGCCTGGATCTTTTATAAGTGCAGGTGAGCCAGTTTCATTAAGAAAAATTTCAATTTTTTTACCATCTAATTGTGATGCAACATCAATTAAATATCTAGAATTAAAACTAATTTCTAAATCATGGTCAAAACTCACAGCAATTGTTTCTTTTCCATCACCACTATTTGTATTATTCACTGATAGATTTAAAGTATCCTTTGCCAAATTAAATTTAACTCCATCTTTTTTATCCTGGGACACAGAAGCAACTCTATCGATGGAATCTAGAAAAGTTTTTAGTTCTACCTCTAGCCTTTTCTTATTATTTTTCGGTATAACCTGAATATAATTTGGAAATTTTCCGTCAATTAATTTAGAAATTAATATACTGTTATTAAATTCAAATTTAATTTTGGACTTTGCATTTGAAACTCTAACATCTCCATCAAAGCTAGCTAATAAATTACATAATTGAAAAATTGTTTTTTTTGGTAAAATTACAGGATCAAAATCTACCTTCTGCTCTAACCTTATTTTAGAAATAGACATACGATGACTATCAGTTGCTACAGCAGTTAAGTAGTTTTTATCCTCTACTTCAGTTTGATGAAAATAAATACCACTTAAATAATGTCTAGTTTCGTCATTTGAAACAGAAAATTTACATTTATTAAGTAATTTTAATAATTGTTTTGATTTAATCAAAAATACGTTTTTATCAAAATTTTCATCTGTTAAAGGAAACTCTGAAGCGCTCATACAATTTAAATTAAAAATAGATTTCTCAGACTCTAAATGTAATTTACTTGAGTCAGTCAAAGTTAAATTAATTTTTTTTCCAGAGGAAAGTTTTCGCACAATATCATAAATAGTTGAAGAAACTGTTGTGGTTTTGCCTTCCTCTAAAACTTCAATATTTTCTATTTGGTGAATAAAAATTAGATCTAAATCAGTAGCAGTAATAGTTAACTTATTACTTTGCACATCAAGTAATATATTTGACAATATTGGAAGTGTGCTTCTTTTTTCAATTACCCCCTGACAATAATTTAATGCTTGTTGTAACTCTTGTTGATTTATATTAAATTTCATCTTCTTTGTTATTATATAAAATCTGATTTTTAAGTTTATTGATATTATCAACCATCAACGGATCATTATCTTTAATTTTTTCTACAGTTTTTACAGAATGTATTATTGTAGTGTGATCTCTATTTGAAAATTCTCTTCCAATTTCAGGGAGTGATTTTGACGTTAAAATTTTTGTTAAATAAATAGCAATCTGTCTAGGTCTAACCAAATATCTTGATCTTCGTGATGAAAGCATTTCATTTTTACTTATTTTAAAATATTTACAAACCAAAGTTTGAATTAAATCAATTGTAACTTTGTTTTCTGTGAGATTTAGTAAATCTTTTAGAACAACTTTAGTTTCAGCTAAATTTGGAATTTTATTATAAATCCTAGTAAAAGAAACTATCCTGTTAATTGCACCTGTAAGCTCTCTTATACTTGTTGAAATTTCAGTACTAATAAAATCTTTAATTTCTTTTGAAACTTTAATTTTATCAGAATATAAGCTGCACATTTCTTCAATTTTTTTTTCAACAATTTTTTTTCTTAGATCGTAATCTGGTTTCTGAATGTCCACAACTAGACCACCAGAAAATCTAGATTTAATTCTTTCCTGAATGCGAGACAACTTATTTGGAGCTCTATCAGCTGAAAGAATTATTTGTGATCCTTTTTCAAGTAGTGCATTAAAAGTATGAAAAAACTCCTCCTGCATTGCTTCTTTTCCATTCATAAACTGTATATCATCAATTAATAAGACATCTGTATTTCTAAAATAATCTTTAAATTTAACCATTTCATTTGATTTTATTGATTTTACAAATTGATACATAAATCTCTCTGCAGAAATAAACATAACCTTATTATCTTTTTTCAATTCAAAACTAATTGAATTTAACAAATGTGTTTTTCCCATTCCTACACCACCATAAATATATAACGGATTATAATGGGAAATATTTTCCGAGACTTTTACGGAAGCTTCATAAGCCAGCCTATTGCTTGATCCAACAATAAAATTTTCAAATCTTTTATTAGGATCAATACGATTATATTGAAGGTATGTGTTTTCTAAAAAAGAAATGTTTTTTATATTATCCTTTTTATCAAATTCTTTAATATTAGTTTCTTTATTATTAATTTTTTCATCAATCTTAAATTCTATTCTTATTAGATCTTTTTTATAATTCTTTATTAAATGCAATATTTGATCTAAATATCTTGAAGTAATCCAGTCTCTTATAAATCTTGTTGGTACAGATAATATTAAATAATTATTTAATTCCTCAACAAAATTTATTTTTTTTAGCCAACTTTCATAAATATCTTTTCCTAACTTAACTCTCATTTCATTTTGAATTAAGTTCCAATCTAATTCAGAAGAGTTTAGTTTTTTATTTTTATAAGAATTGTTCATTTTTAGGAGACGATTTAGATAAAACCTTTAATGAAATTTTTGCAACAAATAAATTATAATAATTAAAAAAAAATAAAATCTAT
>Ga0163109_10004106_pt1 | contig 11097 bp, 14 predicted proteins | sample CRUFie1St13metaG_FD_108704 | JGI IMG/M metagenome (GOLD analysis project Ga0163109, IMG submission 108704) | Marine microbial communities from the Costa Rica Dome - CRUD Field 142mm St13 metaG | ecosystem: Environmental > Aquatic > Marine > Oceanic > Photic zone | place: Costa Rica: the Eastern... | reverse complement strand
ATAAGTTTAATTTCGTTGATAAGTCTTTTCCTAACTTAAATTTAATAACATACGATAACATACGTTTACATAAGGAGAAATAAGATGTCATTAGACAACATAAGAAAAAATAACTCTATAGATAAACTGCTTGGCGCAGTCACTAAAGAGAACCAACCTCAAGAAAAGAAATCATATACAGACGAGAGACTATGGAAACCTGAGCTAGATAAATCTGGTAATGGTTACGCAGTTTTGAGATTCTTACCAGCAGTACATGGTGAGGAGTTGCCATGGGCAAAAGTATATTCACATGCTTTTCAAGGTCCAACTGGTCAGTGGTATATTGAAAATTCATTAACTACTGTTAATCAGAAAGACCCCGTTTCTGAGTACAACACAGCTTTGTGGAATACAGGTGCTGAGTCTGATAAAGAGATCGCTAGAAAACAAAAGAGAAAGTTACAATACTACTCTAATGTTTATGTGGTGACAGACCCTAAACACCCAGAGAATGAAGGCAAAGTGTTTTTATTCAGATATGGTAAAAAAATATATGATAAACTATTGGCTGCAATGCAACCAGAGTTTGAGGATGAAAAACCTGTAAATCCATTTGACCCATTTAGTGGCGCTAACTTCAAACTGAAGATTAGAAAAGTCGCTGGTTTTTGGAATTACGACACATCTGATTTTGAATCACCTTCTCAATTATTTGAGGATGAGGCAAAAATCGAGTCTGTATGTCAGAAAGCATACCCTCTAAAAGAGTTTACTGCTGCAGATAACTTTAAATCATATGACGAGTTGAAGACTAGACTTGACATTGTTTTAAGTGGTAAAACTGTGGTCGGTAATGTCGCAGAGGATATACAAAGTGAGACACCTGTTGAGTCGAAAGAGGCACCTAAAGTTGCATCTGTTGACAATGACACTATGTCATACTTTGAAAAACTGGCAAATCAATAGGAAAATCAAGGAAAAATTAACCCTTGACAATTGCATCTATACCGTGTATATTAGTGAAGTATAACAATAAAGATGAAAGGTAAAGATGTTTAACTTTCTAAACAAACTAATAATGTCAGATAAGGAGAAATATATCATGGCTAGAACTAAAATGAGCAAAACTGCTAAAATCAGAAACCTTTTCGCAAAAGGTAATGATGTGACTTGGAAATCTTTGAGGAACACATTCGATCTGAAATCACCCGCTGCAATGGTTGGGAAATTAAGAAACGAAGGTATGATGATTTACGAAAATAGATCATCTAAAGGTGTTTCTTACAGAGTTGGTACGCCATCTAAAGCGATTATCGCTGCAGGTATCAACAAAGTGTTTGGTAAGCAAGTAGCTTACAACTCATAATCGACTTTATAGTAGATGTTGAAGAGGGGCCTTCGGGCCCCTTTTTTTATGGGTTAGAAAACGGCGTCAATAATAGGGTCGTTGTCAACAATTGGAGTATTTGATGTTGTATTATTTGTTTGAGTATTAGTAGTATTTTTGGCATCAACTACTTGAATAACATTTGGTGGATTATCAAACGGAGTACCACCACCTCTCATTAAATTACCATTATTTAATTGTGTAGAGGCAGCTAATTCATTTGCGTCTCTATTCATTAATGCTAACATTTCATCAGCATGTTTACCTTTTATAAATGCTGTGGATGAGCTTTTTACAATTGTTGTTTTAGGAAGTCTATCCTCGGCTGCAATTCGCTCTGCAATTTGAGCATCACCTGTACCAGCAGTATCTAATTGACTTTCACCACTTGCCATAGTCTCATTGTAAACTCTCTTATACGCTTCTGCTGGACTTTCACCCCCAGGTGATATTGCTTTTGCGGCTGCTATTGCACCTTTAGTCATTGCTTTTAGTATGAGACCCATGTCAGATATTTTATCTTTTAAATTACCCATCATGGAGTCAGCATCAAAACTAAACAAATCTTTAAAAAATTGTCCTACTTTTTTTGCGGTATCTATAATTAAATCTTGTAGAGAAAACTCAGCTATCTCTTCTTTGCTAAATCCAAAGACTCCCATCAATGCTTTAATCGCAGCATCATATGGTAAGAAAACTATGTCCATAAAATTTTCTATATTAAAGTTTGTTTTAATTATATCTTTTATATTTTGAAAGTTAAATTTAAAAAATTCTTTTATTTTTGTTATAATACCCTCTTCACCAACAAAGAAGTCTTTGATAGATGTTTTAACTTCCTCAAATTTTTCTGGTATGGTTATGGTAAAGAAGTTTTTTATTTTTTTAAAAAAATTCTTAATATCACCAACTAAACCACCCTCACCATCTTCGCCTACAAAGAATTCTGTAATTGCTTTTTTGGCCTCTTCAAATTTTTTTGGAACTGTTTCAGTAAAGAAATCGATTATGGCTGCTAAGCCAGGTCTTAATCCTATACCGTTATGACCTTCTTTAAAAAATATAAACTTAAATATTTTTTTTATTAAATCAATAGTACCCTTTACAAAAGGAAGTACTTTATCTACTATGAAATCTGTTGTTTTTTTGTATAATGGACTATCAAAAAACTTTTTAGCAGCTATCATCAATCCAACCAGAGCTGCAGTTTTAAGTGCTGGCACTAAACCACTAGCAATTTTATCTTTTACACCTGCACCTAGTTTTCCTAAACCTGAGATTATACTTTTTGGAAAGGCTTTAAGATCAGTTCGGATTCCTTTGAAAGTTATAAAATTTTTTAAATTTTGATTTCTGATATTTGCATCTTGTCTAGATTTTAGTCTCTTTTCTGTTCTCTCTAGTATTGCCTCTTTTTTTCTAAATGCATCTGTCTTTTTTAATTGTTCAAGAGATAAATTAGAATTTTCACTTAATTTTGCTAGTGCTGCTCTTTGTAATTTTATATCTTCTTTTATTTTATTTTGTTCATCAAGGTCTTGTAAACTTATACCTTGAGCTGCGGCTGCGATACGATTTTGTTCGTCTCTTTGTTTTTTTGCTAGATTAATATCATTTAAGTTTGCATCAAGGTCTTGTTGTGCTATTTTTAAATTGTTCTTTGCAACTTGAAGTTCTTTTTTTGCATCTTCAATTTCTTTTTTATTTCTAGTTGGTCCTCTACCTTTTCTTGCTTGCCTTTCTTTGGCCTGTGCATCCATAAAGGCTTTGTTTTGTTTGTTAACAGCATTAAGAAGTTTTTGTTGAGCCTCTTCTTGTTTCTTTTCAGATTTTTGAGCATCTATTCTATTTTTTTCTTTAATAGACGCAGTAAGACTCGCTAATACACCTCTTAAATCTTCGGCCATTATTTTTTACCTTTGCCCTTATTTGTCATTGCTTGAGCACCAAAGAAAGCTGCAACGATACCAGCAACAGCGATGAAATACACACCTGCCATATCACCTAGTATTTTTCCAGCACTCTCAAATCCTAAAAAATTTGTTACTATTACTAAGAACGGATATAACAACATACCATATAAAGAGTACCATGCCATTGTTCTTTGTGCATCACGCATAGCATCAGCATCTTCAAGTTCTTTTCTTTTAAACTCTAGATACATTTCATGCTCTACTTTATCTACTTTACCATCACCATTTGTATCAGCTGGGTGTGGTTGTTGTACTATTACTTTTTCGTCAGCCATTTTTTCTCCTACTTTCTTCTTCTCTTCGTCTTCTCTCTTCTTCTTTTAAGTGTTCTAATAACATTGTCAAGTAAACTTCCCTTTCCCACGGCATCATGTTTTCTAACTCTGTTAACGAATACTTATGATGTTGTATTAAACCAAAGTTGGTTTTAAAGTAATTCGTTATAGAGTCGTGAGAAAGGCCTACGCTAAAAAACTTTGTAGTCCTTGTATCACAACCTCACTTTCAACATTGGTCTTAGAGTTTTTTACTTTTGCAACAGTTTTTAATGTTGGCATTGTTGCAAAGAAACCCATAATCTTACCAAGTTGTTCAGTATTAAAAGAATTAACAAAATCATCTAATTCTTTTTCAGTATAATCAACTCTATTATATACTTTGTCACCTTCAGATATTTGACCAATACATTGTTTAGTTAAATCAATAGCTGCATTTGTATCATCTACAGATATGCCTCTTTCAAAATCAGATAATGTAGGATAACCCATTTCAACCTTAATAGTATCTGTAATATTTATCATATTAGTATGACCTTCAGACATCATTGGTTCTATTTCATCTAGATTAACATCTATCATTTCTTTCGTTTCGTTATCATCGGGGCACAAAACACTTACTTTTGCAGATTCCCCTACTGATTTTGCTCTTAGTTTTAAAAAGATATATTCGATATCAAATAAAGGTGCTTCGTCAACATTGACTTTGCCAAAAGTACAACTTTTAATTAATTCCTTTAATGCTTTTACTATATCTTTTGTATTTGTTTCTTTACCCTCTGTTGCAAGTAAAAGTACTTTTTGTTCTTTTACAAGAAACGGTCTATACTCAATAGTTTCACCTGTAGAGGGTAACTGTAAAGTATAAATTGGGTTTTCTAGTTTAGGTAATGCCATAATTTTTCACCTCCTTATTATAACGATTACAATTTTCGCAAGACAGCAGGTAATCGACTTCTTAATTGTCTCTCTACTGTATTAACAAAAACATCACCAATTCTTTCAAGTAATGGTCTTGGTAATTCTGCTTCATCTGTCAAGTTTTTCCAATATCTATATGCCCATGTCACAGGCAATATTGATATAGTGTTTTGAGCTCCATAATCAAGAGCAATCTCACCAACTGTCGCTGGATAACACTCGACTAATTCTATTCCAAATCTTCTTTTGTTTTCATGGTCTAACTGAAATATCTGTATGTTGCCAACATAGTCAGCATAATATCCTACAGAGAAGTCAGTTCGGTTTGCGGCTATTCTTTGCCAAGCATCCATGAATTGTTTTTCTGCCATATCGGCGCTACATCTAATATTAGTTGCCACTTCAGCAAATGTTTGACCTGTTACTATTTTTCTTGGTGGACCATAGATGTTTGTATCTTCTTGACTTTCTAAAGTCATTGCTGGAAATGCTATTTGTGTCATTTCAAGAGAAGTTTTTCTAACAATCTTTTTATTCTCTTTTAAAAAATCTGCATACGCTTTTAGGTTTAGGGTTTCAACAGTTTGTGTTTTAGGTGGACCGATGATTACTTCATACCTTGCTGGTTTAGCATAACCACCATCTTGTTCTCTAAATGTTGCTATGATTTCATTTAGGACTCCATATGCGAATCCGTCTAATAAAGAACTTTTTGCCATTATCCTATTACCTTACCTTTGTTGGCACCTTCTTTAATAATATATTTCTGTGTACCATTGGCACCTATGTTAACTTCTTTTTTAAGATTTTTACTTAAATCTAATTCTTTCTTTTTTTGTTCCGACTTTTTATGAAAGTCAGTTAGTTGTCTATGTCTGTCTCTCATTAGATCATACCTCTTGAGTCTCTGTGGACTTGAGCGATACTTGCTTTCTTAAATCTAGCAACTGGCAGTAATGCTGCAATGGTAAATTCATCAGCATCAACTCTTCTAAATCTAGATTTAACTCTTGCATTTAAATATCTTTTTAACGCAGGTTTTATTAACCTTACTCTTTTTAGTTTATTGTAGTCAGCGACTATCTTTGTTGTTTCATCAAACTTTGTGTTGTTGGTAAAATCAACAAGTCTGTCTAATAATCTAACTCTTAAATTTACTGGCAAGTAATGTAAATTTATTCCTAGAAACCCATCACTATATTTTTCAATAGGAAGTATTAAAGGAAAAGTATCATAGTAAGGTAATTCCTTTTTTAACTTCGGGTCATATACAAACATATTCAATCTACCATAGTTTGGTCTAGATGTCACTTTACCATCTCTAATAAGTTGAGATTGAGTTGGTGTTCCAAACTCTTTTATCTTATTACGAAACCATTGTGTAGATCGTGGTCTTCCAGCTGCGGCCCTTTTTACGGCCTGAATATATTTACTTTGTGCCATATCTATTATTTATACTTGGGTTGTAGATGATCTTCCGTTAGTATCTTGAATTCTAGACCATTATTAGTGCAGTATTCCTCAGCATATCTAAACTTTGCTTTGTTTATTATAAATGTCTTACATGATTGAAACCATTGTCTTGTTCTTCTCTTAGGATTAGATACAGGTGCTTTTAAATCTTTCTTTGGTTTAACTTCTATTATAAATTTTTTGACTGATTTATCTTTCTGTCTAACCTTCATATAAAAGTCAGGGAAGTATCTATGCATCTTTCCGTCAATCGGCGAATAGTATGGTATTGATATCTCTTCACTACCCCATTCGATTATTGCCTTTGTACTGTCACAATACTTCATTAATTTAAGCTCCCACAATGAACGATATATAATCTTCATTGGATTACCTTTATATTTGTATGGATTAGAAGGTTTAAAGCGACCACTATATGCCATTATATTTTCTCTTTTCTATATAAATATTACTATAAGGATATTTATATGGCTTTTTTCAACAAATCAGTAGTAGGTGGCGCAGTAGTCACAACAGGTACAGGTGTCGTACTAAAGAAAGTACGAGGGGCACTAAAAAATGTATTTGGGTCAAAAACAGGCAATAGACCTGGTGTCACACCACCAGAAGTATTTGGTAAAAGAAAAACTAAAAACTTTTCATTCCCTCTAGATGTAGAAGGTGGACCTGGTGTTGGTAATCAAGGACACTACGTTATGTTTTACATCAATGAACAAGAAGGTGCTCAACTGAAGTTTGGTGGTGGTCGTGGAAATGCGATGACAGATGCCGAAAGACAAAATCAAAGAGGAAACATACCAAAATATATTACAAGATTAAATGCAAATAATAATCAAAGAACTAAAACAAGTAATGCTGCTGGTTTTACAGAACATAGTAATTTAAGTCACCCAGTATCAGCAGATGATGGGTTTGGGGATTATGAAAATGTAAACTCAAATGGTCCGTCAGGTAGATACAAAGGTGGATATAACGCATATATTGAAAGAGCACCAACAACAAGATTAGATACGGCAATCGCTTTATACATGCCACCTAGTGCAAACTATTTTACAAGAGCAGATTATGCAGACACACCTATTGGACAGTTTGCCGCTTTGGGTATGGACATTTATGGTCAAGTACAATCAGGTCAAAGAAGTGGTGGTGAAATGTTAAGAAGTGCATTGACACAATTAGGTGCTGGTCTGTCCGAGACAATGGTAACAGCATCGGCTGCGGCAATTGGCGCAGTACCAGGTTTCTCTGGTACAAGAGAGGCATTTGAGGCAGCGCAAGGTGTAGTTATTGCAGACAGATTAGAATTAGCATTTAAAGGTCTTGCAAAAAGAAAGTTTCAATTTAGTTTTAAAATGATACCTAAATCTCAAGAGGAAGCAGACGAGATAAGAAAGATCATATATGCATTTAGAGTTAACATGGTACCAGAAATGGTAGGAGGTACAGGTAGACAGTTTAGAGTACCAAATACTTTTGATATTTCTTACATGTATAATGGTAGAGAAAATGAGTACCTACAAAAAATTAGTACTTGCGTTTTAGAAAACATGACAATGAGTTATGGTGGTGATAGATATAGAACATTCGTAGCTAACGATGAAGGTGCTCCACCAGTTGAGACACAAATAACCTTAGACTTTGCAGAACTAGAACTAATTACAAGAGAAAGAGTAAGAGAGGGTTACTAATATGTATTTTGATAATTTTCCTTATATACAATATGACTCTTTAGGTGACGGTAATCCTAAAGAATTAAAAAACTTGTTGAGAAGAGTTAAGGTTAGAAGTGAAGTTAGAGCTAACGCATCTTTATTTGATACCTATTATGTGAAAGAAGGTGAAACACCAGAAATGATTGCTGATAGATTATATGATGATGTAAATTTACATTGGGTTGTTTTAATGTTTAATGATATAGTTGATAGGTATCATCAATGGCCTATGGCAACAGGTGCATTTAACAAATATGTAACTGACAAATACGATGACATAAACGCAGTACATCACTATGAGATAACAGAAACATCTGGTGATAGAGAACTAAAGATTGATGTTGGTATAACAAATGATGATTATCCATCAGCAACACCAATAACAAATTATGAATTCGAAGTTGCTAAACAAAACGATTTAAGAAACATAAAACTATTAGACCCAAGATTTGTTGCAGCTTTTGTTGACGAGTATAAGGAACTCATTCAAGAAAGTGTGATCTAAATGGCAGGTATACAATACGCAGGTGAATTCACCCTAGACAGGTGCGATCTTATCACAGCATCTGGTAACAAAGTAAATCTAATAGGTTTGGTACAAGACCTTAATATATTTGAAAATATATATCGTAACGCTTTGACTGGTACAGTATCAATTTTAGATACTAATAAAGTATTTTCTAAAGGTCATGTTAGAGGACAAGATTATCTAATAATAAAAATATCAACACCCACTTTAAGTGATAACGAAAACATTTACATAGATCAAACTTTTGCAGTCAATAAAGTAGATGCTAAATTTAAAACAACCATAAAATCTGAATTTGTACAATTACATTTTGTATCGAATGAGGGATTAAAAAATGCTAGAACAAGATTAGCAAAAGCATATGAAGATTCACCTACAAAGATAATAGAAAAAATATTAAGAGACGAAAAGTTTTTAGCATCTAAAAAACCTCTTTTTATAGAACACTCAACAGGTGTTAAGAGAGTTGTATTTCCTAGTGTCAGACCTTTTGAGGCAATCAATCATATGTTGTTAGAGGCAGTATCATCAAAAAACAAATCACCACACTATTTCTTTTTTGAGACTGTAGAGGGTTTTCATTGTCGAACACTACAAAATATGTTTGACCAAAAAACTATTGCAGATTTCAATCACGGTGATGACACAGCCAAGGTAGGTGAGAATGGTACTTATAAAACAAATGTTGAAGAAGACTTTAAAAAACTTATGAGATTTGAAATACAACAAAACATTGACATGCTTGCAAATACAGCATCTGGTGTGTTAGCAAGTAAACTAGAAGAGATTAATATATTTAATAAATCTTTTAATGAAAAGATAGTAAGATACTTTGATGACTTTTTTACTCACAATAGGGTCATAGATAAAGATAGTGCGAATCCTATATATAGTGATGCACCAGTTCAACGAGACGGCAAAAACATTGGAGATTTTTTCAATGCTAAAACATTCCTCAACGCAGCCATTGAACACGCTGGTAAAGATCAAGCAAACTACAACAAAAATACTGAGTCTTATAGTTTCTCACCAAGTGAACTTGGTAAAATCAATTATCTACACAAACAATCAAAGGAAAAAGAATTGTTAACAATGGTAGGAGCTGCGGCTTCAGCAAATGGTAATATTACCATGAGTGCTGGTAAATGTGTAAACATTAAAGGTGCTTATACTGAGCCAAATGAATCAGATATGTTTGATGGTAAGTATTTAATTATACAATTAAGACACATATTTAATATGAATACTAAAAAACATGAGGCAGTTTTCAAACTTGTTAGGGATGCAATAAATGAAACCGTTCCTAAAAATGGCACATTAGAATACGAAGAATACGAGAGTGATTCAGGTGGAACTTTCGAATTAGAATAGGAGGCAAACTTAATTCATCATTATGCTTAATTAATCTTAAAGGAGTATAAGAATGACTACAAAGAAGAAGCACAAATTAAGAAGAATGACATTTCAAAATGAGCATAGAACTAGCGATAAATATTACAAAGAATTAAGAGAAGACACAAATGATAAAATTCGAACAACTATTTACAGAGGGAGTTTACGACCCAAATATATTTAAGGCTATATTTTTAGCAGGTGGGCCTGGTTCTGGTAAATCTTATGTGGCAGGTAAAACCATAAGAGGTGAAGGTCTAAAGGTTGTAAATTCTGACGATGCTTTTGAAAAACTATTAAAGAAGGCAGGTCTGTCCTTACAGATGCCAGAGAAAGAAGCAGAGTTAAGAGACCCCGTAAGAGATAGAGCAAAAAGTATTACCGCAAAAAGAAAACAAAACTATCTTGACGGCAGATTAGGACTTATTATTGATGGTACAGGTAGAGACTACGACAGAATAGCATCACAATCAAATGAACTAAAACAACTTGGTTATGACACTTACATGGTGTTTGTTAATACATCATTAGACGTTGCATTAGAAAGAAACGCAAAGAGACCTAGAAGAGTACCAGAACCAATCGTAAGTAGATCATGGAAAGCAGTACAAAGTAACATTGGTAAGTTTAGTTTACACTTTAGAAATGGTTTTATTGTTGTAGATAACAACGATGCCAAAGAAGATGTATTCAGACAAGTAACAAAAAGAGTCAAAGCACTACTGAGAAAACCTGTAAAGAATGGTAGAGCTAAACAATGGATACAAAATCAATTAGACCTTAAAAGAAAAAGATAGACCATGTTCATGGCATTACTCACACTAATAACAGCTTTAGCGATATCTGGTATAGCTGCATTTTATTCTATCGTAGGATTGATGGCAATCTTTAGTGGTGCTGCAATGCAGATCGCAATCATGGGTGGTGCATTAGAGGTTGGTAAGTTGGTCACAGCATCTTGGCTTTATCAAAACTGGCGAAATAAGAATCTGGGGCGAGCACTAAAGACATATCTTTTTACAGCAGTATTAGTATTGATATTCATCACATCAATAGGTATCTTTGGTTTTCTATCGAAAGCCCATCTAGATCAGGTAAGACCCGCAGGTAATAATCAGCTTATAATCAGCACGATAGATAAACAAATTGTGTTTGAAGAGAAACAGATTGCAAGAGCCGAAGAAACATTGGCATTGTTAGATAAAGCATTAGAGGTTTATATAGACAAGGAGTATGTAACACGTGGTCTAAAGGAACGTAAGAAACAAGAAATAGAGAGAACTGAACTAAACAACGCAATCAAATCGTCCACAAAAAAGATCGTACAACTAAACAATGAGAAGTTTGCAGTAGAGAAAGAGCAATTAGTTATAGAGGCAGATGTAGGACCATTGAAGTATATCGCAGAGTTGGTGTATGGTGACCAGGCCAAAGATATGTTGGATGAGGCAGT
>Ga0163109_10004105_pt1 | contig 11098 bp, 15 predicted proteins | sample CRUFie1St13metaG_FD_108704 | JGI IMG/M metagenome (GOLD analysis project Ga0163109, IMG submission 108704) | Marine microbial communities from the Costa Rica Dome - CRUD Field 142mm St13 metaG | ecosystem: Environmental > Aquatic > Marine > Oceanic > Photic zone | place: Costa Rica: the Eastern... | reverse complement strand
TTTTAGCTTTAGCCTCATCTCTTCTCCTAGCCTCTGCTTCCTTCCTAGCTTCTTCTTCCTTTCTAGCTTCTTCTTCCCTTCTAGCTTCCCTTTCCCTTCTAGCTTCTTCTTCCCTTCTAGCTTCTTCTTCCCTTCTAGCTTCCCTTTCCCTTCTAGCTTCTTCTTCCCTTCTAGCTTCTTCTTCCCTCCTAGTATCCTTCTTTGTTTTTGTACTATTCTCTGTAGAATTCGAATTCGCATTAGAACTTGCATTTTTGTAAGTTCCCATGTTCATGAGATTTGTACATGAAGTTAAGTTCTTTTTATCTTTACCCTTAACTGTTTTTTTATTACTATTGAGTAATTTCTGACAGCTTTTGAATAGTATTACATGCCTTTCATTTTTATTTTCTGCTGAATATAAGTAGTAAATTGTAAGGTTTACATAGTTAATTAATTCTTGAGTTTTGAATTTTGACATCTTTTCAGCTTTATTTTTAGTTCCCTCCCCGCCATAGCCTGCGAATACTGGATTTGTTAAAGATATTAGAGTTAGTAATGAAAAAAGGTACCTTCTTATATTTCTTTTTCTTATTAGTTTCATTTGTTAAAAATCGAATTTAACTTTGTAAATAAATTTTAATAGAAAACTTAAAGGATAAGTTAAAAGAGGATAATTCTAAGTTATTACAATACTCTAAATTTTAAATATGAACAATTTATTGAAATATGGTCTAGCTGGATCAATTGGTTTGGGAGCTCTTGCATTAATAATTTCTGCTCCTAAGACGGCAAGAAACCTTAAACCTTTAAAAAATGAGCGAATGCAAGAAAGCGAATTGTTTTCTGTTTTTACTGATAAAGAAACAGGAGATATGTATGGATATATTGATGGCCCAGGAGGTGAACTCAGGTTTGTGAAGATGGATAAAAACTCCGAAAACAAAGTTAGACAGGAAAAATTAAATGAGGAGAGAGCAAAAGCTAAGGGACTTGGCGATGAAAACGATGAAGTATCAGAAGAGATATTTAGTTTTGATGATAAATGGAAAGACTACGAAATAAATACTTTTATCAAATATAGACCCCGTGAACGTGCAATGCTTTACAGACTTGCTATTACAGCCCCAGTGAAGACTATTAATAAGGGACAATCTATTGACTGTAGATTTTCCTCTGAAAAAGAAAAAGAATTAGAGAATTTGGTTAAAAATCAGGATAATTCTGTGAGATTAAGGTTTAAAGATAAAGATGATTTTTGGATCAACGATTTTATAATCCCTCTTGGATCAAGAGCAGCTGAAAACTTCAGTACAACTTCCATCGATGCTACTAGCAGGGATGATTGTGATAAAAAGAATAAGTTGGTCTTTCATGGAACAAAAAATGTTTCTTTTCCTAGTTTTAGTCTGGTAAAAGATGGGAAACTATTATTTAAAGGAGTAAAATTAACCGACCCTGATAATCTTAAGTAAGAGAATATTTATTTTTAAAATTTCGAATTAGAGTTTGACAATAAGAAATTTTTATTACCTACTATCTTGTCCACTTGCATTGGTGTGAATATTTTTTATAAATTTTTCCATGGCCATTCTCCACTATCATTTCTTGAATATTTAATCCGTTTTTAAATAATTCACCAACTGTTCTTCCATATCTATCCTTAGTAATTCTTTTAAGCGAAATTTGCTTGTTAGCTACTAAGTTATTTAAGAAATCTTTGGATTCTTTGGCTTCAAGAGGTTTGGCTTTAGGTCCTTTTAATTCAGGCGTATCTATACAAGCCAATCGAATCTTTTCTCCTTTGGTTGTTGTGCAAGTATCGCCGTCATAGCAATTTTTGATAATTACTTTAGGTAGGGTTGATGAGTAAGCCTGATTTAAAGAAAATATTGAAAGTATAATAAAGATAATTCTTGCCATTATTCGTAAATAATTTATAACAATAATATCTTCCTTTTTGTCATTAATTTAAAAACAAAATGTCACCAATTTTTAAATGTTTAATGTGTAGGAAGGATATTGAGAGATCGACAAAAACTTTCTGGAAAAAAAAAGGTCATTTATTATGTTCCTCTTGTTTAGATAATATTGAAAAAATCAGAAAATAAATTTGTAAATTCTCAGTAAAAGCTTTAATTTTTTCAAAAAAAAAACCCGCTAAGGGGTTTAGAATATAAGGTATTAGAATAAATTAATTAGAAAACTCAAAAAGATTACAAACAAAAGATCAAACGATACTTTTATGTGAATAGAATCTTTTACTTTTGAGTTTTGGTAAAAATTTAGAACCAACCAGGGATAATTTGTCCTGTTGTTACGTATGCACCTACAGCTGCTACGAAACCTAACATAGCTGCCCAACCGTTAAAACGTTCTGCTTCTGGAGTCATGATAATTAAAATAAATTTATGTAAATGATTGTAACAGTATTCATGAAGCTTTGTAAAGTATTTTCCAAAAATTCTTTAAAAAGTCAATTTTCCATTAATTTGAATTACTGAAATATACGAAAATGTCACATATCTGTGTTAAATATTAGTTTTCATCCTCTTAATCTTCAGAGAATTGAATTTCAACCTATCTTCAATATTTAAATCAGTTGTAATTATGAATAAGTAGTTTTCTCTTCAGATATTTAAATGAATCAGAGACTGTTCAGGGTTGAGGCATAAAAGTTTATTTTCCCAGAAATATTTTTTGGAATATGAATAGTAAGCTTCCTATCAGTATTTTTAAGTGTCAAATATACAAATTATTTGTAAACAGTATAAAAAGTCATAACTGACTGATATTTGTTTTTTAATAATGAACTCAATTATATAAATGTGGGTCGCCTGAGATTCGAACTCAGGACCAGCCGGTTAAAAGCCGGATGCTCTACCACTGAGCTAGCGACCCATTCTGTAAAATTGAGTACATATGAAATTATCCCTTTTTAAGGCCAAAAAAACAACATATTATTTTATCTTGCACAATAGAAATACAAATCTTAACTTATTAAATAAAAATTTAATGATTCTCTCTTTATTTCCAGTTGAAAGCTAAGATAATAAAAGATTTAATAAAATACTGTAATGTTAAGGACTATTGTAGTTTTCGCACCAATTATCGCAGCTCTTGCATGGGTTATATTCAACATTCAAAAACCAGCAAGGGAACAATTTAATAGAGATTTTTTTGGTAAGGATTAATTTAACTTGATAGACAAACAAGTAATAGTAATTGGTGCGGGTCTTGCAGGCTGTGAAGCGGCATGGCAAATAGCAAATTTTGGTATTGCTGTCAAATTAGTAGAAATGAGGCCGCTTTCTTCAACTCCGGCCCACCACACAAGTGATTTTGGGGAACTCGTATGTAGCAATAGTTTTGGGGCCTTGAGTCCAGATAGGGCTGCAGGTCTTTTGCAGGAAGAATTAAGAACATTCAACTCTTTTATTATTAAAACAGCCGATCAATTCTCTGTTCCTGCGGGAGGAGCTTTAGCTGTAGATAGAACAAAATTCAGTAAATATTTGACAGAGGAGTTATCAAACAATCCTCTTATTGAAATTAAGAGAATTGAACAGTTAGATATTCCCCCAGAGAATACTGTAACTGTGCTTGCTACTGGTCCATTAACATCACAAACCTTGGCAAGTAAAATTAGAAATTTCACAGGTTTGGATTCTTGCCATTTTTTTGATGCAGCCAGCCCAATTATTTATGGTGATACTGTTGATAACGAAATAGTCTTTAAAGCTAGTAGATATGACAAAGGTGATCCAGCATATTTAAATTGTCCAATGAATGAGAATGAATACGTAAATTTTAGGAATGAACTAATTGAAGGACAGCAGGCCTCTTTGAAAGATTTTGAAAAAGAATCTTCAAATTTTTTTGAAGCTTGTTTACCCATTGAAGAACTAGCTAGAAGGGGAATGGATACAATGCGATATGGCCCTTTGAAATCTATTGGTTTATGGAATCCTGAATGGGGCGATTTATATGATAGAGAAAATAGATTAAAAAGAAGACCTCATGCAATTGTTCAATTAAGGAAAGAGGATTTACAAGGTAAATTATTAAATATTGTAGGCTTTCAAACTAATCTCAAATGGTCGGAACAAAAAAGAATTTTTAGAATGATTCCTGGTTTAAAAAAAGCTGAGTTTGTTCGTTTTGGAGTTATGCATAGAAATACATTTTTAGAATCTCCCAAACTACTCTTACCAACACTTCAATTTATAAAAAGAGATAGACTCCTAGCAGCTGGCCAAATAACAGGGACTGAGGGATATGCCGCTGCGGCTGCAGGAGGTTTATTGGCTGGTATTAATGCTTCTTTAATAACATTGAATAAAAATCCAATTATTTTCCCTAGGGAATCAATGATTGGCTCCTTAATGAACTTCATTAGTAATAAAAATGCAATAATGACTAGTCAGAAAAAAAATAAATTTCAACCAATGCCTCCCTCATTTGGTTTGGTACCAGAATTAGACAATAAAATAAAGGACAAAAAAATAAGGTACAAAGCTTACCAAGAGAGATCTCTCAAAGCCTTGCAAGGTTTTAAAAAAAATTTAGATTTATGTTTTGTAAAAGATCAATTACTTGTTTAGATTAATTAAAATGAATTTTTCGGTAATTTAAAAATGAAAGGAAATAAAGAAAATTTTGACGCAGTTATTATCGGTTCGGGAATTGGAGGGCTGGTTACAGCTTCCCAATTAGCAGCAAAGGGTGCGAAGGTGTTAGTTCTTGAAAAATATATTATTCCTGGTGGTAGTGGAGGATCTTTTAAGAGAAAAGGTTATACCTTTGACGTTGGAGCTTCAATGATTTTTGGATTTGGAGAAAAAGGTTATACAAATTTATTAACTAGGGCTCTAAAAGACGTAAATGAAAAATGTGAAACTATTCCAGATCCTGTTCAATTAGAGTATCACCTCCCAAATAGTTTTAGTATTGCAGTGGATAGAGAATATGAGGAATTTATTAGCAAATTATCAGATCGCTTCCCTCAAGAAAAAGAAGGTATTAGAAAGTTTTATGGAACCTGTAAAGAGGTATTTAAATGTCTTGATTCTATGCCTCTTTTGTCAATTGAGGATCCTGCTTATCTTTTAAAGGTCTTTTTTAAAGCGCCATTATCTTGTCTAGGGCTTGCGAGATGGCTACCAATAAACGCAGGAGATGTTGCAAGGAAATTTATCAAAGATCCTGAACTTCTAAAGTTTATTGATATTGAATGTTTTTGCTGGTCAGTTATGCCCGCCCTTAAAACCCCGATGATCAATGCAGGAATGGTTTTTACAGACAGACATGCTGGAGGTATCAATTACCCCAAGGGGGGGGTGGGAGTAATTGCAGAGAAATTAGTTAATGGTATTGAAAAATTAGGGAGCAAAATACGTTATAAAGCTAACGTTACTGAAATAATTTTAAAAGATAAAAAAGCTGTAGGAGTAAAGCTATCTAATGGAGAGGAAATTCAATCTGAAATTATTGTTTCTAATTCCACAAGATGGGATACTTTCGGACTTAGCAATAAAGATAAAGGATTAGTTGCTAGAGAATTTGTTCCAAAAAATGAATATAAGTGGTCTAAAACTTATAAGCCCTCGCCTTCTTTTGTTTCAATACACCTAGGAGTCGATGGCAAATTAATTAATGAAAATTTTAATTGTCATCATATTATTGTAGAGGATTGGGAAGAATTAGAAAATGAAAAAGGAGTAATTTTTATATCAATTCCCACCCTTCTAGATCCATCTTTAGCTCCTGTTGGAAAACATATTATTCACGCATTTACACCCTCCTCTTTAAGTGAATGGGACAATCTTTCGAGAGTTGAATATATTTCAAAAAAAGAAAATTATTATTCATTTTTAATTGAAAAGATTTCTAAGATAATCCCAAAATTAGATAAATATATTGACCATAAAGAAATTGGTACGCCTAGAACTCATAGAAAGTTTCTTGGACGATTTGAAGGTAGTTATGGGCCTATTCCTAATAAAAAGTTACTAGGGCTTCTCCCAATGCCCTTTAATACAACAAATATCAAAAATCTTTATTGTGTAGGGGATTCATGTTTCCCAGGGCAGGGTTTAAATGCAGTAGCTTTTAGTGGTTATGCTTGTGCACATAAAATTGGATCAAAATTAAATATTAATGATTTTAAATTGCCTAATTAAATAAAAAAGTAAACCTATGATACAAAAATTTAAAACACTTCTCCCTGTAAAAAGCTCACTAATTTCTTTATATATTGCTCTTACAATTCCTATCCCATTTATTACAAGTGAACAATTAAAAATAACTTCATTATTTTTATTCATTTTTGGTCTTTTATTCGTTATCAGTATTACGAGTGATTATGTAGAAACTTGTGAAAAGAAAATTTCTTATAGAGTAAGCTTTATTTCTAGAGCATTTGGCAAAAAAAATTGGGAACTTTTTTGGAAAGAAATTAAGTCTATAAAATCGGCACCTACAAGTCAGGGTAGTAAAGTTTTTTATTTTATTGATCAAGAAGGTAAAAATCTTTTGTTGCCACAAAGAATTGAAAATTTTGATGTTTTTCTTGATAAAGTTCAAAAAAAAACTTCTATCAATACAGAGTATATATGCTATGTATCACCACTATGGACTTATAAACTACTGACAATAATATCTATTATCATGATCGGTGGTGAAATTATCTCATTTTTGTTCTAGATGGTATCAATACTAAATCTATATCCTTGTTGTCTTACTGTTGTTATACCTCCACCTTCACCTAGGCCTGCCTGTTCTAGTTTCCTCCGCAATGTTAAGACCTGAGTGTCTACTGACCTTGGGCCTCCACTAAATGGAGGCCAGGCCATCCTCAAGAGCTCTTGTCGACTTCTAACCATCCCAGGAGGCATTAATAAGGCACAAAGCAATGCAAACTCTCTAGGACTTAATTCAACAGGTTTTTCACTTAGAGTTACCTGCCTTAATAGAAGATGTACTTCTAAAGGTCCAACTTCAACTTTTTCTTGTAGTCCAATTCTTCCTCTTTTCAAAAGTGTTCGACATCTTGCTGCTAATTCTTCAAGGCCAAATGGTTTTCTGAGAACATCATCAGCTCCTTCATCTAATAAATTTACAAGTGCTTCAACACCTGATCTGGCGGTTAGAACAATTACTGAGCACCCTAACTGTTGGGCTAACCTCATTGCAGTGTTCTGCTCGAGAATCTCAGCACTAACCAATAAGTCTGGTGATTGTTCTCTGCATAGGTCTACAGCTTCTGCCGCTGATCCTACTGCAGCAGCTAAGTGGCCATCTTGGCGAAGTCTTTGTACAAGGACCGTTCTAAGTGTGGGGTGAGGTTCAACAACAAGAACTCTTGAGGGTGTCTGAGAGTTCGTTGGCAATTGTGTACTGCCAGGAGTTGAAGCTAAGATTTGCTCAGTTGATTGCATTCTTAATTACTGTTTTGCCAGGCAATTTATTAACATCCTTAATAAGGTATAACAAATGCTAAATAAAAATCAGAATCTATCGAATTATGACATCATTTGAAAATCCCAAGGCAATTCGTCATTTTCAATCAATTTGCGATAGTTGCCAAGACTTAGTTAGTCGTTTTCATACACCTTCAGAGCTAAAATTATATTGTGATGGTTATCTCCAAGCCTTGAGGAATTGCAGTAGTTTAGAGCAGAGAGATCAAGAGAAATTAGAGAGATTAATACAAAGATGGATTTTAGATCCGTCTAGTTTTATTGAACCAGGTGGGGATGAAAATAAAGGTTTTTTTGATAAAAAAAGAGTTTAAAATATTAATTTTTATTAAGTAATATCAGTATTTATACTTATGAATTGTTTTAAGATGCTAATTCAATTTCAATTTTTTCTTTTAATGTCCCTGAGTTGTACATTTCGATAAGAATGTCTGATCCTCCTAGGAATTCACCTTTTAAATAAACTTGAGGGATGGTAGGCCAATTTGAATATTCTTTTATACCCTCTCTTATACCAAAATCTGCAAGAACATCAAAAGTACTATATTCAACTCCTAAAGAGTTAAGAATTTGGACGACATTATTTGAGAAGCCGCATTGAGGCATTAATTTAGTACCTTTCATAAAAACCATAATTGGATTGGATTTTATAAGGTCTTGGATTTTATCTTCAGTGAGTTTTTCCATGATTTACAATGGGGTTTCTGTTTTTAAGGCTAGTGCATGAATAGCTTCTGATGCTAATTCCTCTTTTAAAGCAGAATACACAAGCTGATGTTGTTTAACTAATGTTAGTCCATTGAACTTAGATGAAATTACTGTAACTTGTAAATGATCATTCCCTTTTAGATTTTCAACTTTTACTACAGCATCTGGTAACTGAGTAGTAATTAAACTTATAACCTTTGATTTAGTAGTCATAATAATATTTAGAAACCCTTATATGTTGTTTCAACGAAACCAAGTTGTAATAAGTTTTCGTATGCCTCCTTGCCTTCTGGACTATTTGGAGTCATTAACCTAATGATTTCGACAAGCAATGGTACTGCTACCTCAGGTTGTTTTTTCCTTGTGTAAAGAGAAGCTAACCTAGCGTTTGATTGTGCCCAAATTCTAATAGATTTTCTCCCTTTTTTATCCATTTCAAGTGGGATCCTGGCATCCAAGCCTTTGAATGAATCATTGAGATCTCTATAGAATCCAGCAAGTTGTCTTGCTAAATTCCTTGCTTTGTCATAGGTTTCCTTCGCTTTCTCAAAATCACCATCTTTTACGAGATTGTCTCCTTTTGTTAAATAATCTTGGACATCAGATATTGATAGCTTTTTGTTAGTGCTTGAAAGAACCTTATATTCATTTGGATTTTTACTTTCTGCGTAAGATAGATTCATATAAGGTGAAAACCCAAGAAAAACAAAAATCATTGGGATTATTTTTAAGAATTTCATATTCTCATAATTTCTTAAATCTAATATTACCTGATAATGGAGTTATCGACCCACATTTCCTAGAGCAATTTTTTCTGCATTTTGCATTCTAATGTTCAATGTTTCATTAAATTCTTTAATTGATAAATTGGAATTTTTATCTACTAACAAAGGCTCTCCAAAGCATAAGGTGACTCTCCCTCTAAATTTTGGCGTTACTTGGCTATATGCAATTCCTATTGGGACTATAAATATTGAGTTAGTTTTTTTTGCGGCCAATAATGCCAGCCTATATAAACCCTCTTTGAGTAAAAGTTTTTTGCCATATTTATTAATTTTGCCCTCTGGGAAAACAACTAGTTGTTCTCCTTTTTCTATAAGTTCAATCGCATATCTTAACGCTGAAAGAGAAGGTGATAATTGATTTATTGAAAAACATCCAAGTCTTTTCAAAAACCAACCTTGTATTCCTCTCATTTCGGATTTAGTCACCATAAATCTACAATCCTTGTTGGTTACCCTTCTACCCATTGCCATAGTTAGAACTAAGCCATCCCATCTTGATCTATGGGTTGGAGCTAAAATAATAGATGAATTTATGGGGATTGAAAAATTATTATCAATTATTTTCTTTCTACTAAAAAAACATCTCAAAACGATGTCCTGGGTAATGAACATCGCTAAAAACCCTAAAACTGGGTTAATTTTATGCCATATATCTATGTAGTTCTTCTTCAAATTCAATTTACTATATATTAATAATTTAAGACTTTGTAATTTTTTATTAGCTATTATTGGGCGGTTACCAGATTGTCTAGAAACTAAGATTTTGAAATCATGACCACTCTAGGAGTAAACATAGACCATATTGCAAATGTAAGGCAAGCACGGAAAACTGTAGAGCCAGATCCAGTTCAATACGCTTTCTTAGCTGAATTAGGTGGAGCAGATTCAATCACTGTTCATCTAAGAGAAGATAGAAGACACATACAAGATAGAGATGTATTCCTTCTGAAAGAAACTATAAAGACAAAACTCAATTTAGAGATGGCTGCCACAGAAGAAATGTTAGAAATTGCTAAAAAACTTCTTCCAGATTACGTAACACTTGTCCCAGAGAAAAGAGAAGAAGTTACTACTGAAGGAGGTTTGAATGTAAAAAATAACGTAAAAAATCTCAAGAAATATGTAGAAGATTTAAAAAAATCTAATATCGAAGTAAGTGCATTTATAGATCCTCTTGTAGAGCAGATCAACTATTCTAAAGAAATAGGTTTCAATTTTATAGAATTACATACGGGTAAATACGCTGAATTAAGAGGCGCCTATCAGTATGAAGAGCTTCAAAAAATAATAGAATCAACATACATAGCAAATGACCTTGGATTAATTGTTAATGCTGGTCATGGCCTTAACTACAATAATGTTAAGAAAATTGCTTCAATTAATAATATGAACGAGCTAAACATAGGTCATAGTATTGTTGCAAGGGCTTTAGCGGTAGGTTTAGAAAAGTCTGTTCGTGAAATGAAGTCACTAATCACATCAAATTAAATTTTCAAAATGACAACATATTTTTTCGTCGCGGCAAGTGAAAAGTTTTTAACAGTTGAAGAACCACTTGATGAGATTCTGAAAGAAAGGGAAAGAAATTATAAAGAAAACAACAAAGAAAAAGATTTTTGGCTTTTAAAAAACCCATGTTTTTTGCAAACTTCTCAATTTTCTGATCTAAAAGCAAAGATTCCATCTCCTCCAGCAGCTGTTTTATCGACGGATAAAAAATTTATAACCTTTTTGAAGCTTCGTTTGGAGTTTGTTGCTGTGGGGGAATTCGAATTTCCTAATGCAGAAATAACTGATCCATTTAAAGTTGAGTAATATAACCAAATAGACAATTGCTCAATCTTTATAAGTCAAATAAAATTGAAGTAATTAGTGAGCTGTTAGCAGAGGAATTAAAAATATGTCCTCCGTCTATTAATGAGAAATTAGAAATAGCAGTTCCCAATTATTTTTTGGGAAATTGGTTACGTGAACAAATAACTTTAAAAAACAAAATAAGTGCTCTTTATGAATTAAAGACAATATCAACTTATACCGAATCATTATTGACAAATTTTTTTCCTGCAATTGATATGAGCGCATGGAATTTTGAGTCAATTAAATGGGGCATTATTGATTCCTTGGAAGAATTAAATAGCTTTAAAG
>Ga0163109_10004104_pt1 | contig 11099 bp, 4 predicted proteins | sample CRUFie1St13metaG_FD_108704 | JGI IMG/M metagenome (GOLD analysis project Ga0163109, IMG submission 108704) | Marine microbial communities from the Costa Rica Dome - CRUD Field 142mm St13 metaG | ecosystem: Environmental > Aquatic > Marine > Oceanic > Photic zone | place: Costa Rica: the Eastern... | reverse complement strand
TTATGCAGTGGTGTCGGCGAGATCGCCCCCGATGGTGACAATAAACCCAGCGTCAGCAGTCTGCCGAGGCGATCATCACGGCTCGCCTGATCAAGCAGGGCCAGGCCAATACCCGAGAGGCCTGTGAAACACCCTGGCAACAGCAAATTGCTTTCGGAAGTTCCGAAACAGTGGAAAACTCCCCCATTCAGTTCAGCCTTACTCAGGGATTGAGCCACAAGCTGGGATGATCTTGCGATCGCAGCAGCAATAATTGACCCCGGTAGAGATGTTGCCCATGGCCCTTCGGCGACAACTCGCAGGATGGCTGCATTGCCAAAGGTTCCACAGCAGAGGTGATCAAAGAAAGGCATCTTCAGATTTATGAGAGTCTTCAGAGCGACGGCAATTTCATCCAGACATTCGTCGTCCCAGAGCGGAGATCCAAATAGACAAACCCTGCTCAAGGCGATACCTGGGGCTCCATGGCACCAGGAGGTCATGAACGAATTCCGCTGATCCGCTTCATGATTGCGGTAATCCGGCCAGTTGCCGTTTACAGAATCAAATCGATCACGTTCATAGCGAAGAGCCCTTGCCGCCGCATTCAGGAAACGCTGCTCACCAAGCTGCTGCCCAAGCTTGACGAGCGCAGTTAGATAACCTGCTGTCCCATGGGAAAAACCTAGTAAAGGAATAACACTTGGAATGTTCCAAGCTCCCTGTTCATTTTGGTGTTTCAATAGATGATCTCCAGCCAGCACTGCCAGATCCAAAGCTCGAGTTGAACCGTCCCTGAGCAGAGGTCCGATTAGACCAGCAGATCCAGCCATGATATCGAGGCCGAGATCATTATTGATAGTTTCCGGAAGAAAGTCTCCAATAAGGCATGTCTGCAGCTCCTGCAAATTCTCTTTGTAAGGTTGAGGACCCCAGTTCATCAATTCCTGCAGAGAAAACAGCGATCCGCTACAACCACTAAGGCCGAGGGGTTGATCACGCCACCAACGAAGGCGAAGCCCTTCACGCCCTTTCTCGGCCATCTGCAACACAGGCTTCAGGCAACTCGCAACGAGTTGGGCAGGCTCGTGTTCATCGGAGAAATGGGCTGCCAGCATGGCAACGCCCATGGATCCACCGTAAAGCGATGTTCCTACGGGTCCGAAGCAGAAACTCTCCCCATCACTGCCAAGATCCAGTCCCAGCCAGTCAACAAATCCATCGGAGTCGCGAATGACGATTTCTTCAAGCATCTTGAGCAGACGACGACTCTCATAGCGGAGCTGATCAGGCATCAGAGTCTCAATATCATCGTCAGTCGTGACGGTAAATAATTGATTCGGACCACTCTGCATGCTGACGCGAGCACCACTGCTCCCACGGATCAACTGCTCCTGGAAAGCGACAGCGGCTGAACCCAGTTCAGCGATACGCAGACGACTGGCCTCGAGGCCGCTTGTTTCAATGAACCCAGTAACAGCCGAAAACCCCTCGGACAAAGGGAGGTCTTGTCCATCGATAAGGTGAACGAAAAATGGAATATCCAAACGTTCCATCTGACGTACTTCAGCTTCAAACACCGGCCAGTGAAGGGGTTGCTCCTTTGCCATCAAAAAAGTGCGACTAAGCTGCTCAAGAACCAACCCCTGTCGTAGAGGTGAGCGAAGAGCCGCTGGCTCAAGCTGCTGACGCTGCAGTTCGAAGTAAACCCTGGTGGCGCGAAGCACAATCCGCCGAGGCAGACCTCGGAACTGATCTAGGACTCCATTAGGTCGTATCCAGTCTTCTCGAGTGTGCTGGAATTGAACACATTGATTTCGAAATCCCTTGCAGAACGTCTCGAGATGAGAGTTGAGTGCATTGGTGGCACCGACACCGACAGGGAGACTCGTAGGAAGCGTTGAGGGAACACTGATCTGTGCTGCCATCATCCCGTCGCTATTCAATCCCAACCAACCCAAACTCTTCTTGAAAGAGCTAGCCGGTGGAGTAATACCAAGTGCACTGATATCAACAGCGACCTTGGCCTGGCCAACAAATAGCCAGTGGGGCATCAACCCTGATCTGAGCACTGAATTGTGAAAACGCTTTTGAAGATCGGACTGAGTCAGAGTTGTCTGTCTATCAGAGGCATCAGAAATGTGATCGGGGAGATCTGCCTCGAAAAGCGTTTCGGTATCGATGAGCATTAACTGATCACCGCAAGCGATCAGATTTTCATGATGGCAGTCCGTGCAACCGAGAAGGTAAAGCAGAGCTGTAAGCCGTCCGGCATTGAAATAAAAACAATTCAATTCATCATCTCCATCGCAGAGACGATGCTCGACATACTCCATGAACCCGTAGCCGTTTCCGCAGTGAATTCGCAAACTGCGTAGCGGCTCCAAAGAGCTGATGCTGTTGAGATGATTCAGTGCCTGCTGATAGACAAGGTCCACCCTCATGTCCTTGGGCTTGTACACCACCCGAACAGTGGACTTGGCATCTCTGGAAGCAAAACTGAGAATGCTGACGACCTGACCATGGTTATGAGGATCACTCAACCCCTGGTGGACTCCTATCAGATCCATCCCAGGATCCACACCGAAAAGCCTCTGCAGTGGAATGGTCTCAGCATCGATCCGCCGCAGTAGCTTTTCACTTGCAGAGTGCCAGTCAAAACAGACCTGACCCAGGAAACGTGCCAAAACAGGAAACGTTTCCAGAAAAGCCTTCAATCCATCACGCCTCTGCTCACGGATGAAACGCTCGTAGTACTCCCTGACGGGAGGGCCTTCTCCATCACCATCGGCACCGAGATGAGCCAGCAACATCGCACCCGGAGGCCGTTGCAGGTTGAACTGCTCAGACAGGGCCTGCTCAGAGATTCCGCACAACCGACCCAGCAATGACCGACCTAGAGAGACGAATGCCCCATCGTCAATTTTGCGGTTGCCAAGATCTGCCAGGCTGTCGCGCAGACGTACGACAGCAGCATCGACAGCAGGAAGCCACAAATCGCTGAAAGGCAACTGATGCGGATTGACTTCAGAAACTTCGGCGATGTAAGGCTCAAGCTCACGATCACAATCAGATTGCAAAGCTGCCCGCAACAGACCAAGCTCCTTAAACCAGCTTTCGGATCTACTTTTTTCAAGGGGCTGGTTCAGCTGAACCAGCACTCTTGAAAGAGATTCATCATCGAGACCGGACCATGCAAAGCGACTCTGAAGCTTGGCACTTTCATAAGGCGCGACCGCTTCCAGCCAGATATCTCCGAGTCCTTTCTGCAGCTTTTCCAGATCAACGCGGGTAATCGATCTGAGGGAAGATGAATCTCGGAGACGCGCCTTTTCAGCATGCATCAGCTGATGCAGAGTCAACGGTGATCCAGGCTCCGACATCAAAAATCAGTGGCCACTAGCCAGAATTTCTGCAACGTAGCCCTGATGCTTTAGTTCGTCCCAGGTACCGCACTCCCCAGCAACACCATCGCGAAGCACGATAATCCGGTCCGCATCACGGATTGAAGCCAAGCGGTGCGCAACGCTGATCCTGGTGATGCCAAGTGACTTCACGGTTTCATTGATGCGCTGCTGTGATGTTGGATCGAGAGCACTGGTGGCTTCGTCCATGAGCAGGACGCGTGGTTCATGAATCAAGGCCCGGGCAATTGCGATGCGCTGAGCCTGTCCACCTGACATGTTTCCGGCACCCTCCATCACAATCGTCTCAAGCTTCATCGGCATGGCCGCCACATCATCTGCAACTGCTGCAGCTTCCAGAGCTGCCCAGATCCGGTCTTCTTCAGTCACAAGGCCACCGGAAACAATGTCATAAATCGATCCCGCATTGAGGTGAGCGGTCTGCAAGACCACGCCGAGCTGACGTCTGTAATGACGGATGGCGAGATGAGGCAAGGCAATGCCATCCACGAGGAATTCACCACCCTGCGGCTCGATGAAGCCCAGGAACATACTGACAATCGTAGTTTTGCCACATCCGCTCGGGCCGGTGATCACCGTGTGCTGACCAGGATTGATCTCGAAATTAAGCTTGCGGTACAGCGGTTTACTGGCACCAGGAAACTTGTAGACCACATCTTTGAACAGGAAATGACCCTGCACGTTGTGATGCACCGCATCAGGTTCATAACCCTGTTCAACTTCGGCATATATGACCGGTTCTGCACGCTGCCAGAGCACACTGGCTCGACCGAAGGTGTTGGCGGCGAGATTGGCGGCCTGGGAAAGGGCCGCGTTGAAACCGGTAAAAGCGGCATTGAAGGAAATGAAGCTCACAAGAATCAACTCGAATTCTGCCGATGTGCTCGCAGTCGCCAAAAGCTTGTGTGTCACTAGAGCGAACAACATCAGTGACGCCAGGGGGCTCACCAGCGTCCCGAAGATCTCAATCGCATCGTTATAAAAATTGCTGCGTAACTGAAGCAGCGCGTAACGATTCACCTCTCTCAACCAACGCAAAAGCACAAAAGGTTCAGTAGCGGAACTCCGTATCTGCGGCAGCCCCATCACGGACTGAAGCGAAAAATTGGTGATTTCAGCTCCGGTTTCCAACAGTGGCTTTTGCAATCGGACATCTCGAACAGCGAGATAAAGAAGAGTCGAAAGAGATAAAAAAGTGAACAGTGAAGACCACAAAGCCAGGGTACTGTCATAAACAAACATCAGAATGAAGTAACCAATACTGAACAACGCAGAAAGCAATGTTGAAAGAACGCCACTGCCAAGCAATTGACGCAACTGATTGATCGATTCAACACGTGAAGCAAGATCTCCAGTGTTGTACCTGGAGATAAAACGCATCGGCAAACGCAACACCCGATCAAACACAGCTGTCTGCAATCTGAGATCAGTAACACTCTCAATGCGCAGCATCATGATTGTCTGCAGATATTGAGCTGCGGCCACACCCACCACAACAACAAGAACAATGGCAAGGCCTTCAATCAGCAGGGCGCTGTCGTTCTCCGGGAGAATCCGGTTCACCAGAACATTGGTGAAGATCGGGATGGAGAGATGGAAGGCCATCACCACTGCAGAGGCCATCAATAAAGTCGAGATCGCTCCCCATTCAGTGCCGAAGGCAAATCGGGCAACGGTCAGAGGTCCGGCGATCCTGGCCGGCAGAGAGGGGTAGATCTCGTAGGCCTCATTCTCCAGACGTGCATCAGCAGGGACCGGCCAGTGTCGATCTTGATCAGCGGAATAAAACCAGTTGCGACCCTGTTCGCGATAAAGCGCGAGAGGTTCGCCAGTCGCCTGATCTTTCACGATCAACATGGGGAACTCATGCCCATGCGGCTCACGTGGCGAATCAACACGCCGGTGATGAATATCGTTGTGATCCAGCTGGACGCTGATGTCTGCGCCTGGCATGGAAACAAGCGAGCGCGTCGGTACTTTCAACCTTCGAAGACAAAAACCGATCAAACGAAGATCAAGCTGCGGACTGAGCTCTTCGACCTCATCCAACAACAGATCATTTTCCAGATCATCGACTTGTCGAAGAGCCTTTTGACGAGAGTCGTTCATGACATCACACCTCCACCTGATCGCGCCGCTCAGCGGCAACAAGCTTCGTGAAAGCTCCATCCGGGTTGGCCAAGAGGCCCTCTGGATGACCTCGTTCAACCACCTGTCCATGGGAGAGAACCAGCACCTGCTGGCTGTCAAGCGCGGCATCAAGTCGATGCGCACAATTCACAACCGTGATGCCGCGCCTGTGAACAGCCTCGAGCACCTGACGCTGAGTCACGTTGTCAAGGGAACTGGTGGCTTCATCAAGCAACAGGATTGAAGGCCGACGAATAAGAGCTCGACAGATCTCAAGTCTCTGACGCTCTCCACCGCTCAGATCACTGCCATTGTCTCGTAATAGCCTTTGAAAAGCATCAGGTTGCGAGTAAACAGTATCCAGGAGTTGTGCATCGGCAGCCGCATTATGCAGATCTTCGTCGGTGAAGTCAGGATTCCAAAGTGTGATGTTATCGCGAAAACTTGCATTGAAAATAAAGACCTGCTGCGGAACGTAAGCAATACTTGCGCGCACCACTTGGTCATCAAGTTGATCCCAGTTTTTCCCATCAAACAGAATCTTTCCCTGGAGCGGATCAACCAGACCTGCAAGCATTCGTATCAGAGTAGTCTTGCCTGATCCACTGGCACCAACGAGTGCCAACCTCGAGCCCGCCGGTACATCAAGATCAATGGCTGGCATGAATGGAGGATCAGTGTCATTGAATCCATAGGTCACTCCATCGAGTGTGATTTGTCCCTTGAGACGACTGTCAGAGTCGATCGAGCCCCTATCACCGGTCCGAGCTGATTGAAAACTGCGTACATGAGGATCATTCACAGTTGTCATCAGATCCATGAGACGACCCAGATCACCTATCAAGCGTTGAAGAGTCGAACTCAACTGGGGCAACGTGGAAATCGGAGCCACCAGCTGAGCCTGAAGAAACTGAAACGACACCAGGAGACCCAGGGATATCTTTCCGTCAATGATCAACAAACCGCCGACGGTGATCACCAAGGCAGAAAGCAACAACGTCGCGCTGCTGGCACTGATGCTGGACCAGGCAAGCTGGGCACCCAGCAACTGGTTTTGTTCCACCACCGATCCGAAATTGCCCTGCCACTGACTCAGAAAATCAAACTCAAGACCGGAGGCCTTCAGAGTTTCGATGGTGTTGATCCCTTGCAGCGCCCGACCCTGCGCCTTCCCCTGTTCGATGGCGAGCTTGCGGTTGGCGTCATAACGGCGAACAGTGAGCCACCAGTTGAACAGCAGATTGAACACAAGCACTACGGCAATAAGGGCCGTGAGCCAGAAGGAGATCAGACAAGTGACAACCATCAGCAGAAGAGCTGCCCAGATGCTCACCGCGAAGCGCAGCAACTGGGCGACAACCACCTGAGTGATCCGCATTCCGAGAAGCATTCTGGAGGCAAGCTCTCCACCCATCCGCACCTGAAAGAAGGCCCAGGGCACTGAAAACAGTTTTTCAAACAGATCGACTGTCAGCCTCTTCGAGACCAGCAGCTCAAGCCTCCTCAGCAAGGCAAACTGCACCACCAACAAAATGAGCCAGAGCAGAGAACTGAATCCCAGCAACCAGACGATGGGAATACCGAAATACAGACGTTCATCCTGAAGGAAGTCAGAGATGAAAGAGGAGGTCAGCCCTGCCACCAGGAGATTCGGAACGAGCAGAAGCGACGCAACGAGCATCAGACTGAACAGCTGATTTCGATACGGCAACAGCAATCCGGGCAGCATCCAGAGGGGGGATACGTCGCGGCCTCCTCGCTTGAAATCAGGACCCGGCGTGAACTCAAGCACGACACCTGTGAACTGGTCGAAAAATTCCGCCTTCAACATCCGGACCCTCCCCTCTGCGGGATCGCTCACATAGGCGTGCTTCTGATCAAATCCTTCGAGCACAAGAAAATGATTGAATCCCCAGAAGACAACACAGGGAAAATTTCCCTGAACGACGAGCTGTTCTCCGGGACAGCGAAAGGCCTTGGTTTGAAGCCCATATCCTTGTGCCGCCTGCAGCACACGCCGCGCGTTGGAGCCATCACGATTGACACCACATTCGCGACGTAGCTGAGGCAACGGCACGATGCGCCCGTGGTAACGGAGGATTGTCGCAAGTGACGCGGCACCGCACTCGGTCGCCTCATACTGCAGAACTGTGGTTGCCTTGACCCGGCGTGAAGCAGACGGAGACATCAGCGCGACTCTCTCTTTTCACCAGTTGGTGAAACTGCGAATCCGTCCGACTTCCGATCTCCCTGTCGTCTTGCTTCGGGCGGAGTGAACCCCAGCAGAAGTCGTAATCGTGGAATGACGAGGGAGATGGGTGCCACTCTGCGGGTTGTGATCGAAACATTGAGTTGATCAGCTGTTTTCGGAGCAAAAGGCAGATCACCCTCGGAGTTCCATACATAGCCTCCACGGTTGCCTCGCCGATCTTCTGGCGACCGCTTCAGCTCAACAATCGCAAGCGTTGGGCTGGGTTCACGCTGTTGAATGACCGTCGCCAGACTGCGCAAACCGACACGAGCCTGCAGCTCCTTTTCGCCACTTGGCAATTCAGCCATCTGCACAACCCGACCGACCATTCCGCCGACTTCTGAGCGACGCATGCCAACGGGTGTCGCAAGCACTGACATACCGACATTCACCTGAGCCGACTCACGCTCTGAGAGAAAAACAGGAACTCTCACAGGATTGCTGAGCGACTGACGACTCAGAAGCAGAAGAGGGTCTCCCTGTGAGACACCTTCTCCATTGTTAGGAATAATCTGGCGGATATATAAATCATGATCAGCAAATACAAACCCGTTCGAGATCATCTGCGCAAGAGATTGACGAAGCTTGATAAAAGACTGCTGCAACTGGGTCTGCAGCTTGACAAGCGAATCACGATTGGAGAAGATTTGAGATTGAAGATTATCCACGGTCGCCTGATTCTCAAGCAATGTTGGCTTACTGACAAATCCTAGATCAGCAAGATTCAACATCGAGTTGAGAAAATTTTTCCGACTGGTTAATTCTTTTTCAAGAATAGACTGCTTCTGAATAAGATTTTTTTGCTGCACTCGGTTGAGAAGCCCAACCGAAACCAGAGTATCCACCTGGGCCTGAAGTGACTCTTGCTCCTGAAGAGACTGCAACCAAATCAGCAAAGTGCCTTGTGGGAACAACTTGTCATCAGAGATCACCGCATTGCTCTGCAGAGAAGAAGCAAGCTGAGGAGTGGAATAGGCACGAAGAATACGACGTGAGAGCTCAAGAACTGCCGTGTCTGACAGTTGATCAGGCTGATGCTGAAATTTTCGAACCTCGGGAATCCAGTTGTATTGCTGTTCAGCAAACATCCAGCGAGCAACACCTCGAACCTGAGCACGAACCTGATTGATCTTTCCCACAGGCAGCAAGACACCAGTGCCGTTGACTTCAATCGGCACCCTGGCCAGGCATGACCAGACCACTCCCACAACGGCAAGGATCACCCCAAGACCGAGGGTGTTTCTCAGAGGCGGCGACAGAACAACGATGGGAGTGCTTTTGTCACCGGCTTGGTGCCGATTACGGAGGGCGCGCTTTTCAAAAATCTCTCTCATCTCAGACTCTTCTCCCGCTGACGCAAGAATTGACTACTGTCACCCGGCCAGGTTGCCGAATATCGATAGAGCTGAGCCACAGCATTGTTGTAGGAAAGAATGGAATCCGAGAGGGAAATCGAGGCCGTACCAAGCTGATCGATGGTCTGCACAGTGGTTGTGATATCTCCAAGGCCGATGTCATATCGAGCGCTCGCTGCTTCCTGAGCCACCTGAGCCGACTGATAGGCCAAACGAGCGCTGTCGACAGCGACACGTGAAGTCTGATATTGGCCATAACTGGAACGAACCTGTTGAACGGCTTCGAGACGATTCATCTTGGCTTTGGAACGTTCCATTTGCTCTTCGGCGTAATGAGCACGGGCTGTCGCCGCATCGATGCCTCCGTCCCAGGCCCACTCAAACCCCACACCAACGGCACCATCCCAGGTGGTGAACAACTGCTCATCAAGACTGTTATCGAGACCAGGAGTGCCATTGATCACGCCACTCTCCATCACCAGAGCACCCTCTCCATACAACGAAAAAACCGGCCAGTAACTGTTCATTTTGCTGATTCCTTCCCAGCGGGCCTCTTCTGCAGCAGCAAGACTTGCAAGGATCTCTTCACGTGATTCGATTGCACGCTCAATGGTTTGCGGCAAGGTCATTGCCCAGTCTCTATAAAGATTGGCCTTTTGATCAGGCAAGGCGAGAACATCAGGAGGAAGCCCAAGGCGCCTGGCCAGCATCGCTGAGTCTTGGATGAACCGTTTTGTATATTCGAGTAATTGATTCAGCTGGTTATAAAGCTGGGTTTGTGATTGAGCAACATCAAGCCTTGACACAAGCCTAATCTCATAACGCCTTTGATTGGTCTCCAGAAGACGACGGTTAATATCATAAATTTTGCGATAATCATCAATCAACTGGCGTGTACTTTGCAGAGCAAAATAAGAAGACTGAATATCAAGAATCAGATCTCTAGCGCTGACTTCAAAAAGAAGTTTTTGCTGACGCAAGGCTTCAGATGCAGCATTGATGTCGGGCTGACGCGTAGCATCGATGAAATTCCAGGAAATGGAGGCTGTTGGCTGCAAATTCCAGGTATTCTGATATTCAGCTGTTGTATTGACAGAATCTTCTTCTTCATCCGGAGAGGTTCTGACAGAGGTCCGACCAGGATCGTTGTAATAACGGTAAGTGTAAGTGTAGACATCAAGACCAAACGTTGGATCACCGCTGCTGATTTCCAGAGTTGGATACCACTGGCGCTGAGCAGCGATTAACTGCCACTCATAGTTCTGAATGGATCTGAACGCTGAAACAAGCCCAGGATTATTTTTAATTCCGAGAGCAATAGCTTGTTCAAGAGAGACTTCTTGAGCAGATTGATCAACTTCCTGCTGCATCTTATCAAGCCTGTTAAAAAGCTGATCAGCAAGTTTTTCAGCCTTCAAAAGTTGCTGAGTCGACTGAGACTTCCGAGCGTTCATGGACTTGAGCTGAACAGACTTTAAAGACTGAGCCGCTTGCGAATGAGTCGCGTGCGATATGAACCCTAATAAGCAGAAGGACACCATAGCTCCAGCCGCCTGACTTACAAGCACCACTTTGAGCAAAAATAAATTTATCAAGTGAATTTATTTAATCGCAAAAATTCGCAATGTCCACCTCAGGCTTAACAGATGCAATCACGATTCTTAAGAACCTGCTTCAGATCAATAGTGGCGCTCAGCAATGCAATCGTGTGTGGCCCTGGGTATTTGCACATGCAGTTCTGCCTTTTGCTGGCATCTATTACGCAATCACCCGACGCACAATCACACCTTTGCTGTGGGATGCCGTCGCACGATTTGTCGTGCTGCTGATCACGATTGGCGTTGCTATAAAGACTGCCCAGTTGTTTGCTTATAAACCTGAGTCATTGGTCTTCGGTTTCGGTGGGCTGTCAGATGCCGAGACGGTGAACGTCTGGATTCAAGTGGCTGTGAGCCTGGT
>Ga0163109_10004102_pt1 | contig 11104 bp, 15 predicted proteins | sample CRUFie1St13metaG_FD_108704 | JGI IMG/M metagenome (GOLD analysis project Ga0163109, IMG submission 108704) | Marine microbial communities from the Costa Rica Dome - CRUD Field 142mm St13 metaG | ecosystem: Environmental > Aquatic > Marine > Oceanic > Photic zone | place: Costa Rica: the Eastern... | reverse complement strand
CTTGGGTGTATGACTGGGTAAAGCTGAAAGCTGCACCAGGTACATCCTGAGTTGCTGCTATAGTACCAGGAGCATAAACACCTGAAGTTATAGTACCAACAGAAACAGTACCAGCTGTTGTACCATCTGTTGTATCGACACCGTTGCCAGTGATAGAGAATGAGGATCCGATCCTCTCAACCTGTGTTGCTGCTGCGTTCACTTGTAACTGAACACTTGATGACAGTCTGTGAGTAATGTCTGCACGAGCAGTCATCGGAGCAGCTAACGCTAACATAATAAAAGGAATAAGTTTTTTCATTCTTATACGTAGCATTCTAGCCGTATTTATGATAATATATATCCAACGATAAAAATACCTAGAAACATGAGAATTTTTCTTGACACTGCCGATACAGAAGTGATCAACAAGCACTATGTCACTGGTCTTATAGACGGTGTCACAACAAACCCAACACTTATACGTAAGAGTGGTAGAGATCCCATCAAAGTCTACGAAGAGTTAGCAGAGTTAGGACTCACTGACATCAGTATGGAGGTTGGTGGTAATGCCATGGAGATGGTAGAAGAAGGCAAGAGACTTGCTACTTTGTTTGGAAAGGTTGCAACCATCAAGGTTCCATGTACTGTTGAAGGTCTATGGGTATGCAGAGAGTTGAAAAGAAATCTTATAAATGTAAATGTAACTTTGATATTCTCAGCAGCACAGGCAATCCTTGCAGCAAAGGCAGGAGCAAAGTATGTTTCTCCTTTTGTGGGCAGATTGAATGACAACTCTGTAAATGGATTAGATTTGATTCAAGAAATCAATAGTATATTCACAATGCAAGGTGTTCATGAGACAGAGATACTATCTGCATCTATTAGAGATGTGTCTGGTGTGTCTGGTTCATTCGCTAGAGGTGCCGACATAGTTACAATGCCACCATCAGTATTTGAAAAGATGTACAACCACATCTTGACTGACAAGGGGTTAGAACTTTTCAATGCAGATTTAGAGAGCATAGCAAATGCGAATCATTCATAACGCAGTATCAGATGAACTCATCGATAGATGTCTCGATGAAATACAAAAGAAGAAGACGCAAGATGTTTGGGGTATAAGTAAATGGAAATGGGGTATGCCACTCACTAAAGGGTTCAAACAATTCTGTTTCTCTTCTAGACCTGAGGTATATCAATTCAATGACCTTAGGAATCAACTCACACAATACTTTGCCAGAGTACCTACAAATATAAACTATCATTTGTGGTTACCAGGTTCTGGTATCAACTGGCATGATGACAACATGAACATCTACGGTGCTACATTATATTTGAATGATTGGGAACCAGAAAAGGGTGGTGTATTCATGTGGAGAGAAAAAGATACTGAAGAATTGAAGTGCATACATCCTCAAAGAAATATGCTCATGATAAATGAGTATGGAGAAGATCATGCTGTCACCCCTATCATGGTAAATGAGGGAGCAGGATTGAGATTGTCTGTGCAGATATTCTGTGCATACCCTAATGAAGAGTTGAATCAAGGTCAACCATCAGAACCTGACACAGAAACATATTACTATTAAATGCATCTTCACTCTAAACATATTGGTCTTGATTGGGCAGATGATGTAGAACTGCTCTGCAATAAACTTATACTACAACATAAATGGAGTAGTAAAAACTATAAGAGAGGTGAGTATGTATTTGATATAGCACCTAATAATCTAGGATTCTTTCAACCCCTATTTGATATAATAAAACAAGAAGTTATAACACTATATCCTAAGGCAGATATACCAGATAGAATATTCAATAAGAGTTGGGCGTACGTATCTAATCAGGATAGGACTGTGAGTTTTATGCACAACCACATGCCTGAGAAAGTAAAGAAAGATATATCTACTGTCTTCTACCTACGGAAACCACCACAGTCAGGTGACATCATGTTTTTATTGGGTGGAGAAGAGTATATACATAAACCAGTGGAAGGTGAACTCCTTATCTTCCCTGCTACATACTATCACTCACCTTTACCATCAAAAACAAAGGAATATCGGATAGCAATCAACGTCAATGTAATGACTCTAAATGAGTATGATTACTTCCTTGACAACTGAGGTGAATGAACAGTATAATTATGTCGTTAGTTCAAAAAACAATGTCGAAGAAGGGATCTTTTCTTTCGAGATTCAAAAACAAATCTCAACTACTTGTATCTGCTGTTGAAAATAAAATAGACTTAGAGTATGATCATCCTAATCTTTATGATTCTCTAAAGTCTTTCTATCAGTCACAAGACATTTATTTTTACAATGATAGAGATAGGGATTACGATGTTATTATGGAGAACTTAGAGTATGATCTATTGAATACGGGGTTTATTGGATGATTGAAAAAGAAAGAAGACCATGGGGTTACTTCACTGTCTTACAAAGAGGTGACAATTATTGTGTCAAAGAACTCTTCATAGAACCAGAGATGAGGATCTCTCTACAATTCCATAGGTATCGCACTGAGGACTGGGTTGTTGTAGAAGGTGATGGTGTAATAACTCAAGGTAATCTTGAGACACCATGTAAAGTTGGTGATACATTCTTTATACAAATAGAACAACGACATCGTATACAGGGTGGTAAAAAGGGAATAAGAATTATAGAAGTACAAAGAGGTGACTGTCAGGAAGATGATATTGTAAGACTACAAGATGATTATAATCGTGTAGATCATTTTGCATGGGGTCACTACTAATGAATCCAGATAATTTAAAATTTCCCATCACTGCTTCAAATGCTTTCTCTCCAGAAGACCCTGCACATTACCAACGTGGTAATATACAAGTTTGGGATTTCATAGCAGATCAAGGACTTGATTTCTTCACTGGTAATGTAGTGAAGTATGTCTGTCGTGCAGGATACAAGGACGATAAAGTCCAAGACCTAAAGAAGGCAAAAGCATACATTGATAAACTTATAGACTTATGTTCCTAGTTACAGGTGGTGCAGGATTTATTGGCAGTAACTTCCTACACTATCTCAAAAAATATACTGGTGTAGATGAACAGGTTATCATCATTGACAACCTATCATATGCTGCTGACAAACAATACATGCCACTCAATGATCAGTTTGTATTTGAGTACTGTGATATATCACAGGAGGATAATGTAAATTATATCTTTGACAAGTATAAGATCAAGAAAGTATTTCACTTCGCTGCTGAGTCACACGTTGATAATAGTATAACTAATTACAGACCTTTCTTAGAAGCAAATGTAATTGGTACAATCAATTTATTGAATGCCAGTCTAAGACATAACGTAGAGAAGTTCCATCACATATCTACTGATGAAGTGTATGGTTCTTTAGAATATTATGACAAGGTATTATTCAAGGAGACAACACCATATGACCCTAGAAATCCGTACTCAGCAAGCAAAGCAGCGTCTGACCATTTTGTCAAGACGTGGCATAACACTTATGGTCTACCTTATCTTATTACTAACTGCTCTAACAACTATGGTCCTCATCAACATGTAGAGAAGTTGATACCTAAAGTTATATACAATGCGTTTAGAAATAAGATTACATATATGCATCAAGGTGGACATCAAGTAAGAGATTGGTTATATGTTTACGATCATTGTTCTGCAATATGGAAACTGGAAGAGAAGAATATAATCAACGATCACTTCAACGTAGGTGGTTCATGTGAGAAGAGAAATATAGATGTTACTATAATGATATTAGATATGCTGAAGAAACCACATGATCTGATTGGTATCAGCAATGAAAGACCTGGTATTGACAAACGATATGGAATGGATCATAGTAAGATTACACAACGCACAGGATGGAGACCTACTACAGATTTTGAAGTAGGTATTCGTGCTACTATCACATGGTATCTTGAAAAGTTAGTATGATTTCACTTTACGGTCACGGTTTCATAGGTAAGCATTTCAAAAACCTATACAAGGAACAAGTTGAAGTACAGGAGAGAGATGATAGAGTGCCAAGGCATAATGACATCCTGTACATGATCTCTACCACACACAACTACAATGTACATGATCAGATCACTTTGGATGTCGAAACAAATCTTCGAGTCCTTTGTGAAACACTCGACTTCTGTAGATCAGAAGACATCACATTCAATTTCGTTTCCTCATGGTTTGTCTATGGCAAAGGGGGAGCACTTCCCGCCACAGAGGTATCGGATTGCAAACCAACAGGATTTTATTCTATTACCAAAAAGTGTGCAGAAGATCTTATCATTTCTTTCGCTCAAACGACAGGGATGAAGTATAGAATCCTGAGACTATGCAATGTCATGGGTGAGGGAGATACTAATGCCAGTAGGAAAAAGAATGCTATCCAATGGATGGTAAATGAATTGAAACAAGATCGTGATATCAAAGTATATGATAATGGATCTCATTGTCGTGATATAATGCATGTCAAGGATGTATGTAGAGCAATGAAACTTGTTATGGACAAGGGTGAGTTGAATGAAATCTACAACATAGGGTCAGGACAACCCACTAAGGTTAGTGAGATTGTAGAACTCGCTAAACACTTCACAAGATCTCGTGGTGAGATTATAAACATTGATCCACCAGAGTTCCATAACAACGTGCAGACACAACACTTCTGGTTAGATACATCTAAGTTGAGGAAGTTAGGTTTTGCTCAACATATAACAAACGAATTCATAGTAAAGGATTTATGTATAACCTAGGAGAACAGGTCGACAACTTCATATTCAGTCTTGAGAAAGGTGGATATGATATCATGCCTTATCTTCCAAACAAGAATTGGAAACCAGGCGATCCCATTTATTACTCAGGTCCTTACTGGGACAATAGAGAAGTTACTGCTGCTATTACAACATTACTAGGTGGTAAGTGGTTGCCAGCAGGAGAGAATGTCAACAAGTTTGAACGTGCATTCTCTAAGAAGTTTGACTTCAAGCACTCTGTGATGGTAAACAGTGGTTCGTCTGCTAACCTAGTGATGATTGCTGCGTTGAAAAAATATTTTGATTGGCATGATGGAGATGAAATTATAGTATGTGCATGTGGTTTTCCTACTACTATCAATCCTATCATTCAGAATGGATTGAAACCTGTCTTTGTAGACATAGACATGGAAGATTTGAACTGGAACCTACAACAGATAGAAGATAAACTTACACCTAGAACTGTTGCTGTTTTCTCTTCACCTGTTCTTGGTAATCCCTATGACTTCGATAAGTTTTTTAAGATTCTTGATAGGAACAGATTGCATTACATCGCTGACAACTGTGATTCCTTGGGTAGCAAGTGGAGAGGTGAGTTGCTGACTAAAAAAGCCGTCGCAGCGTCTTGTTCTTTCTATCCAGCACATCATATCTGCACGATTGAAGGTGGAATGATCTCCTCTGACATCGAGGAGATAGTTCAGATCGCCAGATCGTTTGCTTGGTGGGGTCGTGGATGTTACTGTGTAGGTGCCCAAAATAAATTGCCCAACGGTGTCTGTGGAAAGAGATTTGATCGTTGGTTGGAAGGGTACGACAAGGATGTCGATCATAAGTATGTCTTTGGCGTCCAAGGATACAACCTCAAGCCTGCCGATCTGCAAGGGTCTATTGGACTTGTGCAGTTGGAGAAGCAGACAGAGATACATTGTGTCCGTCGTATGAATAAAGGAGCACTCACTCAAGTCTTCAACCAAATTCCTGGTTGCAGGGTTGTTGAAGAGAAAGAACATGCTGAGACCTCTTGGTTTGGAGTTCCGATAATATATAAGGACGGTAAACACCACCTTGTAAAGTATCTAGAAGATCATGGAATCCAAACGAGGAATTATTTTGCTGGTAATATTCTTATGCATCCTGCTTATAGGCATATCGAACCTGCATCAAACTATCCCAGAGCTTCAGAAGTTCTAGACAACGTGTTCTTTATAGGGTGCTCACCAGTTATTACGGTGGACATGCTAGACTACATAGATCATGTTATAATAAAATATATCAAAGAAAACAAATGAAAAAGAGAGCATTAGTGCTTGGTGCCGGTGGGTTCATCGGTTCACATATGGTAAAGAGATTGATTAGCGAAGGTTATTGGGTAAGAGGTGTTGACCTCAAGCACCCTGACTTCTCTGATACTGCTGCCAATGAGTTTATCACAGGAGATCTCACAGACAGAGACTTTATGAGAAGAGTCATTCACTTTAGAGGAGAGCAAGGCAACTTCTATGCTAGTGTTCCTTTTCAGTTTGAGGAACCATTTGATGAGATATATCAATTTGCTGCTGACATGGGTGGTGCAGGATATATCTTTACTGGTGAGCATGATGCTGACTTGATGCATAACTCTGCTCTTATTAACATAAATCTCCTATCATGTCAAAAGGAGATGAATGAAAGTTACCCACGTCTATTACAACCTGTACCTGACGTAGTGGGTAAAACTAAAATATTCTATTCAAGTTCTGCCTGTATGTACCCTGAGTACAACCAACTTGATCCAGATAATCCTGATTGTCGTGAGGATTCCGCTTACCCTGCTGCACCTGATTCTGAATATGGATGGGAAAAATTATTCAGCGAGAGGTTATATCTCGCTTACAGTCGTAATCATAATTTCGATGTTAGGATTGCGAGGTATCATAACATCTACGGACCAGAAGGAACTTGGTACGGTGGAAGAGAAAAAGCTCCCGCAGCTATCTGTAGAAAAGTGGCGTACGCAACCAGTGGAGACTCAATTGAAGTATGGGGAGATGGACTTCAAACACGAAGCTTCCTCTTCATCGATGAATGTATTGAAGCAACACGTAGACTCATGGAAGGAACGTGGACTGATCCCATAAACATAGGTTCAGAAGAGATGGTAACCATTGATCAGTTAGTAGACACTGCTGCTAAAGTTGCCAAGAAAGAAATTGGTAAGGATCATATTGATGTACCACACACAGGTGTAAGAGGTAGAAACTCTAACAACGATCTTATCAGAGAGAAGTTAGGTTGGGATTATAGTACAACACTTGAAGAAGGAATGAGTAAGACATACAACTGGATCATGTCACAGATTACTAAGGATATGTTCCCTGTTGATGCAGAGCATGATATAACTGGTAAGAAGTATCTGTCTTATGGTAACTGTAGCAAATGAATACAACCTATAATTATGAAAAGGATACCCTAAAGCATCCTTTCAGTGGACACACTAAAGTATTTGAAAATTACTCTCAAGCATATCAGGATTTGTTTGTTCTCTCTATGCTGAAGGGTAAGAAGAATGGTAAGTACGTTGAGGTTGGTGCAAACCATCCTCAAAGTATGAGTAACACATTCTTATTAGAGACTGTGTTTGGTTGGAGAGGATTCTCTATTGAAATAGAGAAATCAATGTGTGAAGTTTTCAATGGAGACATGGCAAGACAGAACCATTGTTATGAAGCAGATGGTACAGTGTTTGATTATGAGACAGCAATCAAGAAAGAGAAGTGGCAAGGTAGAATAGATTACCTTTCTCTTGATTGTGAACCACCCAACATAACATTTGATGTACTCAAAAAGTTTCCATTAGATGAGTACAGATGTAGTGTTATAACCTTTGAACATGATGCATACAAAGATGGTTTTGGTATCATGGATGCGTCAAGAAAATACTTGACAGACAAAGGATATGTGTTAGTATGTTCAAGTGTATGTAACGGATCAAATCCATACGAAGACTGGTGGATTGATCCATACGTAGTCAAAGAGGAAACATACAAACCATTTGAATGTATGGGTTCCGAAGCAAGAAACATTTTCATATGAAAATTTCTCATTGGTATGGTAGACTAGGTAATAACATACAACAATGTGCTGTTGGTTTGATGATGGCACAAGCATACAAAACAACATTTGAATCAATACCACATGATGTCATCAAACAATTTTCGGTTAAATTTGGGGATGGTCGTAGTGACCATCAGTCCAAATTTTTCTATTATCAAGGACCGTACAAAGAGGTTACGATTGATTCTTCGTTGGTCTACACACAGATACGAGCGTTTTGTAAGGAGTTTATATACCCTCAGTTGGCACTCCCCAGTGTTGATGTTCCTGATGACACTCTTGTCATCCATCTTCGCAGTGGAGATGTTTTTGACAAGAACGTCACTAACCCTAATCAATATGTTCCTAATCCCTATGTTTTTTATTTTACTTTGCTTGAAGCCTTTGAAAAGGTCATAGTAGTAACAGAACCAGACGATTACAATCCATTGATAGAGGAGTTGAGGAATCAATGTCCTAAAGTAAAGGTACAATCCAAGAGTGTTGAAGAAGACTTTGCTACTTTGATGAATGCAAAACATGTAGCAACATCAGGTGTAGGAACATTTGGTACTGCTGCTGCATTGTGTAGTAGAAAGATAGAAGAATTATATTGTACTGACCTCCATATTACAGAGCACCTAAATTATAAGATGTTCTATAATACTGATGTCAGGATCAACCTTATGGAACTACCTGATTACATAGGTATAGGAGAATGGACTAACTCTGATGAGCAACGACAATTCCTTTTCGATTACAAGGCACAAACTTAAACTCACACATCAGAAACTCATAGAGATTCTGTGTAAGAAGTTGCCATACTATTACTTTGATGATTGTGCTTATGGTAATTTTGAGCATGATCTAAAGACTGATATGCATCCGTACTTCAGTCATACATTATTGAACGAAGAAGGAGAGAAGTCAGAACACTTCCGTAAGTTCCCATGGATTCCAATCGGTGAAGCAATAGGTATGCCTAATAATAAAATGATGAGAGCACACATGACATTACAATACCCTAGACCTGATGTCTTTGGTGTAGCACATAACTCACATATAGATCAACCTGATAGAAAACATATTGTGGCACTATATTATCCTAATAAAGCAGACGGTGACACATTCTTTTTTGACTCTGATCAAAACATTATACATAGAGAAGCACCTGAAAGAGGGAAGGTTGTAGTCTTTGAAGGGTCACAGTATCACTCAAGTTCTTCACCATCTAAGACTACTAGATTCACCCTCAATATAAATTATTACCCATGAAAATTTTTGACGTTTTTACTTTTTATAATGAACTAGATCTGTTAGAACTAAGAATGAATATCTTAGGTAACTCAGTAGATTATTTTGTTATCAATGAGGCAAACATAACCTTCACAGGTAAACCAAAACCCCTATACTTTGCAGAGAATAGAAAGAGATTCAAGAAGTGGGACGATAAGATAATATATCATTTGACAGAGGACGACAATAAAACATACGAACAATACTATGAGGGTGTCCCTTACCATCGTAGTATGATAGAAGAAGGTATAAAAGATTTACCAATACATTATCAGAGAGCATGCTTTCATAAGGACTCAGCAATCTATGGGTTACTTGATATAGCAGAGGACAATGACATCATACTAACAAGTGATGCAGATGAGATTGCAAACCCAGAAGCGATACAGTGTATAGAAAGTTGGTTTGATCCAAAGAATCATTATGTATTGACAGGTCCTTTATATTACTACTACCTCAATGTGAAGTGTGAGGATCAATGGATGGGAACAAGAGTATGTGATATGAAAACACTGAAGAGTATGAGTGTAGATAAACTAAGACAGTCACATGAATTTGCATACAAGATTGCTGATGCATCATGGCACTGGAGTTTCTTTGGTGATGCTGATACTGTTAGGGAGAAGATGGATGCATATGAACATCAGGAGAATAATAAAGCAGAGTTCAGAGATAGTATGGAGGATAGGATAAAAAATAATCAAGATCCTTATGGTAGAAGTTATTTGTATACTCCTACAACTGTACCAATAGACGAGTCATTCCCTGCTTATGTAAGAGCACAGAAGAATCGTAAGATGAAGAAGTTTATAAAGACATTATGAATGTTATATCAGGACCTGCAATAGCAGACCACTGTGACTATGACTTTGGTGATCAGGCAGGAGTGGTAGGTCAGGTGTTAAATGCATTCATGAAGGATGCTAACAGTGATAACATAGAGTTTATTACATTTGTAAACCAAAGTGATAAGGATATCTTGACTCTATTCATAGATAATATTAGATTATATAATAGACAGATCAAATGCAATAACGATGCTGATCAACGTTGGGTAGATGGTCTACAGTCTAGAAACGATCTAATGAAGTTATGTGCTTCACTAGACAAAAAATTTATAGTCTTTTGTAACAATGAAGATACTCCTATCGACAGTGATATTGATATACCTCCTAACGTATTGGGGGTCTATGGTGCTAATGCGATAGGGACTCATAAAAAATTACATCCATTTCCTTACGGGGTGGGAAGGAGGTTACATGTCCACGATAATAGACAAGATGTTCTCATCCATGCGATGGGAGACGATCCCAAACCTAGAAAACTTCTCTACATTAATCACTCTGAGCATACCAACCTATCGGTTCGTGGAAACATCAGGGATATGTTTTCCAATAAGTCATTCGCAACTGTCGGAGAAAGAAAAGAATACAGATACTATCTAAGAGACATTCAGGATCATAAGTTTATGATATGTCCTGAAGGGAATGCTGTGGATTGCCATAGGAACTGGGAGGTTTTGTATATGAAACGAGTTCCTATCATGAAAAGAAACCCATACTTAGAGAGGTTATACGATAACTATCCTGTGTTATGGGTAAATGATTATGGTACCATAACAAAAACAATGTTAGCAGAGCATGATGATCTGTTTGTAAGAGCTAGAAATCTTGACGTAAATATGCTACACTTACACAGTATATTCAATAGGGCGGTAAACCGTGCTAAAAATACCTGATGTCACACTGATAATACTGGCAGATTTAGACCTTCCAGATGCAGTGTATGCAATAAATAAATCATGCGAAAAGATTCAATGGGGTCGAGCAAAGTTTTTAGGCAGTAAAAAACCAGAAGGACTATGTGATCAGGTTGAGTATGAAGAAACCTATCCCATAGAAAGTATCAATGACTTTAATTTTTATTGTATTTACAATCTTACTAATCACGTCAGGACCTCGCATTGCCTTCTCATACATCCGGACGGCTACGTTATTCGTCCTCATCT
>Ga0163109_10004101_pt1 | contig 11104 bp, 13 predicted proteins | sample CRUFie1St13metaG_FD_108704 | JGI IMG/M metagenome (GOLD analysis project Ga0163109, IMG submission 108704) | Marine microbial communities from the Costa Rica Dome - CRUD Field 142mm St13 metaG | ecosystem: Environmental > Aquatic > Marine > Oceanic > Photic zone | place: Costa Rica: the Eastern... | reverse complement strand
GGATTGGCAGACAAATTGGGCCCCGAGCCGTGTATTAAATGCGGGTCAAAAAATAGGACCGATCCCGCTGCAGCCTCAATGGCGATCTCCTCATTCTTATCAATCAGGCTTGGATTCGTGTAAAACCCACCAAGCTGAGACCCATCAGCAGTTCCAGGTAAAATCCCTCTCTTGTGGCTCCCGCGGATTACGCGCAGACATCCGTTTTCTACCTTTGAATCGTCGAAATTGACCATGACATTGGGTAATAGGTCGACATGGACGCAATCATGCATCCAATAAGGCGAATCCTGATGCCATCCGAATCCAGAACCGACTCCGTTTGATTTGAAATTCAGCTTCGCGGTCCACAAAGCCAAATTTGAAACGCCAATTAACTGGCGTGCTGGGGTAGCCAAACGAGCATCATCCACCAGCCTGTCAAATCGCTCATCTAGATTATCGACTGGCTCAACCACTCTCAGGCGATCCAAATGTTTATTATGCTCAAGTTGAACTGTATATCCGTCGACATCGAGAAAAACATTTTGATCCAAATGATATTCGCGGGCCCTGTCAGTATTGATAGCCTCCTTAACCTGAGACTCCACAACGTCACAAGAAAGTCTGAGATTGCTCATCTCATCTTCCGTAAATAGCCTCTCCCTCAGGAGATACCCATTTTCCCTATAGGTTTCTATTTCTTTACTAGATAACGCAAGAGTCATGCGTGCGGCTATTTATCAACATCGAATTTTATTTCGCCGGATATCGAAAGATCCTTTTGATCGGAGGCTGTCCAAACTAACTTATAGGGTCCTGGCTCTAGCTCACCTCTCACGAAGGACATCAAATCGTTTTCACCCATCGTATGTAAAGAGTAGGTTTTTATAGTTTTACCCGCGAACTCTAACTCGATACTCGAACGCTCTGGATCTGGCACTCTGGAGAACCAAAGACGTATAACTTTTAGTCCTGGCAAACTCTCCTGCGCAGCGGGCACGCTATTCAAGAGTATGAATTCATCTGAGTCGTCACTCGCAATTGCAATCACAGTGAATCCAATTGACACTAGAAACAAGAAAACGCGATTAATGTGGATCATGTTGCAGCTGCTTGTGATTTTAAATAAGGAGAAGTGGCACTAGGTTAGGACAAGACGGTGAGTCATGAAAGTATCAGGAATAGAAAATGCTAGACAGCTGTTGATTCTGGTTGTGATTTCGCTGCCTTTTTTCTCCAGCACATTACGAGCCTCAGAAATGGAGTGGAGATCTTTATTCAATGGAGAGAATACGGAGGGTTGGAGGCAGTACCGAGGCGGCCAATCGATCCAGGGCTGGGAGGTGATTGACGGGGCGCTTACTCGTACGGGCCCCGGCGGCGATATCATCACGGTTGAAGTTTTCCAAGATTTTGAGCTATCTCTCGAGTGGCTAGTCGAACCCGGAGGGAATAGCGGTGTTTTTTTTCGAGCGAACGAAGAACACGACTATATCTTTGTCAACGCCCCAGAGATGCAGGTTCTGGACGACGCGAACCATAGAGATGGGAAAAACCCTTTGACCTCAGCAGGTTCTAATTACGGCTTACACGCTGCACCGAGAGGAATCGTGCGACCCGCCAGAGAGTGGAACCACGCGAGGATTGTTGTAGAGGGAAAAGATGTCTCTCATTACCTAAATGACAAATTGGTGGTCGATTACACTCTGGGGAGCGACGACTGGCTTGAGCGAGTAGCTAATAGCAAATTTGCAGACTGGAAGAGTTATGGCAAGCTATCCGAGGGTCATATAGGACTTCAAGATCATGGTGATCAGGTGGCCTTTAAAAATATTCGAATCAGGGAGCTCTGAACAACGCGGTTCAATTGGTGGGGGTTAATATGAGCGAAGCAGTAATACAAATAAATGAAGTCAAGAATCAGGTCTCACAAGAAGAATGGTCCATGAGGGTCGACCTGGCCGCAGCATATCGACTTGTGGCTCACTATGGCTGGGATGATATGGTATTTACTCACTTGTCTGCACGAGTTCCGGGGCCGGAAGATCATTTCTTACTTAATCCCTTTGGCTACCAATTTCATGAGGTCACGGCTTCCAACTTAGTTAAAATCGATCTGGATGGTAACGTTGTGCTCGACAATGGTTTTTCGGTGAATGCAGCCGGGTTCACAATCCACAGCGCCGTTCATATGGCCAGGCATGATGCAATGGCTGTCATGCATCTGCATACGGACGGAGGAGTTGCCGTATCGAGCATGAAGGAAGGACTACTACCACTCACCCAACACTCGCTGTTCGTATACCACGACCTCTCTTATCACGATTGGGAAGGTGTTGCACTCGATCTCGATGAAAGAGAGAGAGTTGTCACAGAACTTGGAACAAAAAATCTCATGCTCCTCAGAAATCATGGAACATTGGCACTTGGCAGCAACGTTGGCTCGTGTTTTATGCGCATCTACTATCTAGAGCGCGCGTGCCAAATCCAGGTAAACGCGATGTCCGGCACGCTTAATATGCCAGATGAAAAAGCCATCAGCATGATGAAGCAAACTTTTAATAACCCCAACGCTTGGGATGGGCTGTCGAAAACAGCCTGGCCTTCTATGATAAGGCTCGCTGACCGTTTAGACCCTAGCTACGCTAGCTGATAAAGTTTTTTGGCACAGGTTAGCCTTTAAAGACCTCGGCTCATCAGCCTAGGAACTCTTTGATCAGGTTATTTACCTGGTCTGGAGCTTCTTGCTGTACCCAATGAGAAACTCCTGGAAGATACTTTAGCGTTAAATTTGAAACATAACGGTCAGTATTGAGGGTGGTTTTCTTAGATAGCGCCACATCCTCCTCGCCCCATACCATCAAGGTAGGTGTATCAATAATTGGAAACTCCGATAGTGTTTTATACTTCCTGCGACCATACCTCAATAATGCCCGATAGTAATTTACCATCGCGTTGAGTGCCCTTGGCTGAGCCGCATTCTTTCGATACACATTGATTACCTCATCGGGGAACATCTCTGGTTTTGAATTGCTGTTGCGTAACATGGTCGCGATAGGTTCAGCTTCTCGACGACCCATTGAGTACTCCGGTAACCACGGGATCTGAAAGAAAAAGACGTACCAGCTCTTTTTAAGTTGATTACGGTCAAAGTTTTCCTGCATCGCCGCTGGGTGTGGCACATTGCAAATGATTAGATGGTCCAAATCACTGCGCTTTAACATTGCGTATTGCCAAGCAATTACCGCGCCCCAATCGTGAGCCAAAATCGTCAGGGAGGCGCATCCGCTGGCTTCATAAAGACCATAAACATCCTCTATTAGTTCCTCCATTCGATAATCAGCGACCCTTAAGGGTCGAGAGGACAAGCCGTAACCGCGCATATTCGGCGCCCAAACGGTATATCCCATGTCAGCCAACATCGGAAGCTGGTAACGCCAGGAAAAGCTATGTTCGGGAAAACCATGTAGACACAACATCAACTTCGGTCCGGTGCCACAATAATCGACCTCGAACCGCAGCCCATTTGCCTCGACAAACTTCGTCTTGATCCGCGGATCTTTTAGAGAGGGATCAACAATCGGCACTATATCTTTTGTCATAGAGCGTAATCACTCATATCCCACTCAGGCCAACGTTTATTGGTTAATTCCAATGTACGCGGAGTCCAGAAGGAGTCGCCTGGTCTTGGGATTCCTAAACAGGCCAATTGGTCCGGAGTCGCCTCATTAAAGATCTTCGCCCAAGGTCTCTCTGCAGAAAATTGCCACACATGAAAATCAATCATCGGATTATTTGCTGCTTTATAGCTAACCGTCATCGTATATCTGAACCCATCGGTACGCGTCAAATTGGTACCACGATGAAAAGCATCTATACCGTATATCAAAAGAGAACCGGCCGGAGCAGCCGCGGATCGTTCCCTCTCTTTTAACTCCATTTGCGTTTCGCTAGGTGCGATTACTGCTCCCTCTCCGAGTATTTCATCGGAGTCATCTTTTGAAACATAGTGTAGAGCCCCTAGGTCATCGCTAACGTCAGATATATAGATAATAAAATTGACGGTCCGCATGGAGGCATCGTCCGAAGGTACCGTTAGAGTATGATTACCGAAGTCGCAATGGTGCGCCTGATCATAATCCGCCTCACCGGTGTATTTAGCCCAGGTATGAGATTGATAAAGATGAACCTCATCGACACCGAGTAGCTGCTTCGAGATCTCTATCAGTTTGGGATGAAGAGAGATCATGTTCATTGCTGTTGAGCCTGCATACGGCAGAACATCAATATTCATAAACTGCTTGGCATGTCCGGCTCCAATAGCGCCATCTACCTTAAAATCTACCGCAGAACCATCGCCCTGCCCGGCTTCCCCGTAAATCGACTGATAATCCTGGTATATCGGCTTAATCTCGTCTGGCGTAAAAAACTCAGGTAACAAGACGACGCCATCCTTGTGCCAGGCATCAACTAAATGTGAATCCACGAAAACTCCAAAAAATTAGGTCAGTTGCTTAGTATGAGGAAAAGAGTTTAATTCGCAAAGGACCTGATGCTTCCCCACAAGGAACCATCTATTCAACATTTATAGATTAATCGATCCTTAACCTGTACTGTCTTATTCATTCTTTGCGGGGATTTAAGAATGGCCGAGGCAGGTATTATTAGTTATAAAGGGAAGAAGATATTCAAGCGGATCTTGATCGGAGTCTTCTTCACCTACGTCTTGCTCGTAGGCGCCTTTGAAACATGGCTTGGAATCTCTCAACCGGAAAATAATCAGACCATCACGATCACAACCACTAACGATGCTGGAGAAAAACACGATCGAGTCGTTTCGAGAATTTACTACGAGGGCGCTTTGTATGTAGCCGCAAATCACTGGCCAAGAGCGTGGTGGCGACACACACTTAAGAACCCGAGAGTCGAGGTCACAAATCAAGATATCACTTCACCGTATACGGCTGTTGAGGTCTATCCAGCAGGCGAGGAACATGCTGCAGTGGACAGCAGCAATCCGCTACCACTATTCTTCAAAATATTGACTGGTTTTCCTCCAAGGTATTTTATTCGCTTGGATCCTAGATAGTAGCAGCCACTTCTCGAGCTGCGTCTGAGGAGCTCACTGAGACATTATGGGACTTCAACAATCCGCTCCTCAAATCGAAGAGAATCGGATGAATTGACAACTCAGATCCCGCGCCCCAGTAATCATGCAGCAACTGAGACGAACAAAGTCGGGCTAGTTGGAAGTTGATATTGATCTCGCACGCTGTATCCCAATTTTCTTCTACAACCTTCGCATCTGTTGCTGTCAATTGGTGCCTTGTAAACTCCCCTCGCATACCTTGAAGCCAATCCGTCAAATGCTTACCTGATGATTCTCCTGAGAGTGCGGCTCGTACTCCACCACAACAATAATGACCGCAGAGGACTATGTGGCTAACACCCAAACCAAAGAGCGCATATTCCAAAGCGGAATTAAAGGCTGCGTCCGTCGCCACAACCTGATTTCCGATATTTCGATATATGAACAACTCTCCCAATTTCGAGGCCGTAATCTGATTAGGTGATACACGAGCGTCTGAACAACCTATCCAAAAACACTTCGGTTTGTGGCTAGAAGAAAGTTGATCAAAGAAGCTGGAGTCGACCTCTTTCATCACTTCTGACCATGCCTGGTTCTGAGCCAAAAGAGTTGTTAACGTGTCGCCCAATTTTGCCATCGCCTACCTCCTCGATATCCTGATCTGACCTATTTCCTAGCCTCTTTAGAAAACCTCCAGCCGTTTCGCATAGCCACCCAAAACAATCTAGTGGGGCCGCTCGCCTTTAACAATGACGCGATGCATGTGTCGGCGATAGCCCTGATAGTCATTTAATGCATTGTGAAAAACACACCTGTTATCCCACATCGCAAGGCTTCCCTTCTCCCAATGAAAACGCGTGACGTACTCATCTTGAGTCATATGTTTGGTCAGATAACGGAATATCGGCATACTTTCATCGCGACTCCAACCTTTAATGCAAACAGTATGAGGCTTACTGCAGTAAATGCTTTTCCGACCTGTTTCTGCGTGAGTTCTGATAAGCGGATGCTCAACTTCGGATTCTGCGAATTCAGCACTCCCACCATACGAGCTGCCAAGGTTTTTTTTCGCTTCTTCCGTTTTGTAGCCGCCCCCGGACCCGTGAACAAGCTTGGGCGAGAATATTCCGGTGTTTGATTCCAGCGTTTCTTTGAAGGCAGGACTGAGCGATTCATAAGCCGATGTAGCATCGGCAAATAGCGTATCTCCTCCGACTGGCGGAACTTCTACAGCGTATAGCAACGTTGCTTTAGGTGGATACTCTTTATACGAGGTGTCGGTATGCCAGTCACCGCCAAAATTCATCTCTGCATCGGGCTCTTTTATTATCGGAATCACGTAGTCCGATCCGTCAACAGGCGTCATGAAAGGGTACTGATCCAATTCACCAAAACGAGCAGCGAACTCAGCTTGCGCGTCGGCGGAGAGAATCTGGTCTCGAAAGAAGACAACGTGGTGCTCTAACCACGCGGAATGTATTTCGGCTATGACCTCATCGGCTAGAGGCTTCGATAGATCAACGCCACCGATTACAGCGCCAACCGGCCCCACAGACCGATCTACCTTAATTGTCTTATAGTGCGTCATGAGCCCCCCTCTATCATCGCAACTCAAAACTCGGTCGTTTCCTCATGCTAGCAGTTTAGCGTTATCATCTTCAATCTGCGCAGAAACTGGGGGTTTTCGATGCAAACAAAAAATATATGCGCCTTTCTCGGAGACGACGCTTCTCCAGAGGTCATGAAACCAACTATTAAACTTATCGAAAGACTACTGCCCAATCTCAAGTTCAGTTATCCAGAAGTCGGAGAGACAGCGCAAAAGAAATACGGAAGCAACTTTCCTGACTCCTCTAAACAAGCCATTGACGACTCTGACGCCACTTTTTTTGGCTCAACAAGCGGGAACAGCACGGCTGCTTTATTTTATCTTCGTTGGGGCAAACAGACCTATGCTAACGTTCGCCCTGCAAGGTGGCTGGAGGGCTTTAACAGCCCGCTAGCAGACCCAACCGGGTTGGATTTCGTGATTATCCGAGAGAACTTAGAAGATCTTTACTTGGGATTGGAGGGGGATCTCGATGACTTGGCGGCATTGAATTATTATTCAAGACATGCGAGGAGCTCTCTCAGCGACCTAGGACCTGGAAAATATTCCATCAAGGCGATAACGGAAAGAGGAAGTGAGAGAGTCATTCGGTATGCGTTCGAAATGGCTGCCCGAAGAAGAGGTAAGGTCACATTAAGCAGCAAATACAATATGCTCGCTGTGGCCGATGGTTTATTTCTCGAGACTGGAAAACGCTTATCCAAAGAATATCCCGAAATTGAATTCGACCACTTTATTATCGATGATTTCCTCTGCAGAATGATAACGGACCCAAAAGCACTCGACGTCGTGGTCATGCCCAACTTATATGGGGATATCATGTCAGACGGGGCTGCAGGACTAATAGGGGGGCTCGGTCTAGCGCCGTCAGGATGTTTTGGTGACGATTATGCTTATTTTGAGTCCGCGCATGGAACAGCACCTGACATTGCTGGCTTAGGTATTATCAATCCAACAGCTACGCTGTTGTCGGCAGCCATGATGCTTGATTATCTCGATGAAACTCTTGCGGCGGGAAAAATACGATCCGCCATCGAAGAGGTCTATAGATCAGGCCGAGCACTCACCAAAGACCAGGGTGGAGCGGCTTCGACTGGGGAATTTTTTGACGCGATTGCAATTGAGATGCAGGACTAGACGGGTATTTAGTTGCACTCAGAGAGAATTGAATGCGCTAGAATAAGGCAGCAAGATTCTGGATCGCTTCCTGGATAAGCTATTTTTTACTAAGGTTTTACGAACGAAAAAAGGCGTCAATACATGAAAGTAGTCGGACTTATGGAGCACGGCGGCCCGGAGGTTTTGAAGGTCTATGAGACTGAGGATGTTCATGCGGGACCTGGCCAGATTCGAATAGCAAACAAGGCAGCAGCCGTTAGCCCTACCGATGTCGTGGGTCGCAACGGCATGCGAGCAGAGCAGCAAAAGGCCTTTCCGCCGCCCTGGGTACCAGGCATGGATGCTGCCGGAGTGATTGACGAGATCGGACCTAACGTTAACACGAGTCTAAAAGTTGGCGATAACGTAATGGCGATGGTAGTGCCAGAGGGGCAGCACGGCGGTTATGCTAGTTCAATCGTCCTAAACCAGTCCGCGGTCGTTCCGACGCCCACTTCTTTATCCCACGCAGAGGCCTCGAGCTTACCGATGAATACTCTGACAGCTCGGTTATCTCTCGACTTACTTGATCTGAAAGAAGGGCAAACGATTGCAGTGACTGGCGGGCCAGGTGCTTACGGCGGATATGTAATCGAGTTGGCGAAATTGGAGGGCCTCACCGTGATTGCCGACAGTAAACCTGACGATGAGGACCTGCTTCGAAGTCTCGGAGTCGACATCATAATTCCGCGGGGCGAGGGATTTGCCGATAGAGTTAGAGAACATTTTCCTGAGGGCGTTGATGGAATCGCAGATGGCGCCCTCTTAAATGAGCTTGCAATCCCGGCGGTTAAGAATGGCGGAGCTTTTACCTCAATCCGAGGTTTTAAAGGCGAGCCACAGCGCGATATCAGCTTTACCGCCACGTGGGTCACCAAGTACAACGAGGATTTCAAAAAGCTTGACCAGATCAGACAACAGGTCAATGAAGGGAAAATTACTCCCCGAGTGGCTGGAACCGTCCGACCTGAAGAAGCTCATCTTGCGCATGAGAGACTGGAAGCTGGAGGCAGTAGAGGCCGGTGGGTTATTGAATTCTAAACGATTGGTATTACCTCCATGTGAGGTTCGAGCTCAACTCTCAACGTGAAAGAGTTTGTTATAGATCACCCATTGACCATCCACCTTGAGAAAAGAAAGCGTGTCGACAAAGACTATTCCAATGTATCCATCTCTGACCTTGGCTACAGCAGTCTCTCCCGTAATATCCACAGAGAGAGTTTCCAATAGGATCTCGTCCCCTTTTTCTTTCGGTGAGGGTTCCTGGGCTACAACAAACGCTGCGAATTGATCAACGCTCTGCTCCAACAGTTTTCCTCGCATGAAGCCGGTTATTTTGGCACTAGGATGGAATACCTTCCTAACCTTCTCCTCACTAGACTCGTACATACTGTCGAAATAAAGCTCAATGGCTTCTTGGACTTTCTCGGTTTCTGACATATTGGTTTACTCCTGTACAGAAAACATAACTCAAAATGTCTGAATTAACATTACCCATTTGTCAGGTGCTAAGATTATCCGAGAGGGATCAGGAGAAAAAAATGAATTTAAGTCACAGGTCAATCATTGCCAGCATGGCTGATGGTATTGGCGAACTGAGTTTTGCTGGAGAAGACTGGGTAGCCAGAGCAAAAACGGAAATGGATATTTGTCACAGTCTTCACAGGGCTGCTTTGGGCGATGTAACTTTTTCGCTTTGCGAGGTAGCTCACAATCCTCCGAGATACCTCGACTGCGGAAATAAAGTGAGTTGGCACGTCATATTCGAAAATGGACGCGTGAGTGTGGCGAGTGGTTTGCTTGATCGCGCAGACTTGATCATCGAAGGAGATCACTCAGTTCTCTCCAATCTCGCAAGAGTTCAGCATACCGGCAGAGACCCCGATATTGTTTCTGAAGCGCAAACCGCACTTCAAAAACTTAGCCGCTGGAAAGTGACTGGATCTTTGCCGGAGCATTCTGGCTTGAGGGGCTTACTGCAGAGTTTTCATGATCGGATGGCAGGGTTCACATTACCAAGATTCGTTTGGATGAGTCCCGAGTGGGTTGCCATCGCCAGGCACATATTGACCACTCGAGCGACTTCCGAGAAATATAGAGAATCTCTCTCGGAGGTCGACTATACCTTCGCCGAGGAATTCCACAGCGTCCCCAGATACGCTTCTTCTCCTGATGAGAACTTAGGTTTCTGGGTAAAAGTCTCCAAAGGAAATCTAGTTGTCGGCTCTGGTCCTCTCCCCCGAGCAATGGGAGAACCGGATCAGCTCACTTTCGGAGACTATCGACCTACTCTTCCAGTTGGTCGGACCGTTAATGCCGCGATGTCAGAGGATGATCAGCAATCCCAGGCAGGATATTCCAAGTCCGCCTTCCAATACGACAAAGAGAGCGAGCGTCCAGTGATCCAACAAAGCTCTCCCTCTGGAAAGGGCCCGATGCCAAAAGAGCTATCACGGATCTTTGCACCACTACATGACGAACTCTCTAAGAGGACGTCAGGTGAACTCCCAAGCGACTTCGCGTCCGATCTTCCACCAGCTTGGTCTCAGAGCGCTGGATTTGATCGCAAAGACGACTATTCAGAAGGCTGGTTGAGGTATGACAAGGTTAATTTGTATGGGGAAGCAATTTCTTAAGCCGTTGCTCCATCTAGTCTTTTCCAGGTGGACAATTAGGTCATCAGTCGCACGAATGACATCTTTCTAATTGAAAGATCTCTTCTTCTTTATCGCCCTCTTCATAGGCATAGTCAATGAGGCAGCGGACTGATTTTCCGAACTCTGCGAGACCATAACTGTCCACTATTCCATTGAGGTACTCGACCTGAAATTCTTTTAGCTCGAACGGATGTTCCTCTCTGATACCTGCGACGCAGGAGTAGCAGCGTTGGAAATCGAAAATATCAGCCTCCAATTCCGCCTCGTCGATCGCGTAGTCAATCAAACAACGAACCGCCTTTCCCAAGTCGGGAAGATCAAAGTTTTCAACCATCTTTGTCAGATACTCGTGTTGATACTCTTTCAACTCAACTTCAAATTCTTCCCGCATCTCTCTCGCCTCTTTTTTTATTAGCTTACTTTCTCCGCGTGAACAAATTGTCTGCGCACTAAGCTGATTTCGCCATGTTGATGATCTTTCTTTGCGTGAATTCCTCCAAACCATCTTGACCCAATTCACTCCCTAACCCGGATTGTTTGGCTCCGCCAAATGGAATCGTTGGATCGAGCTCCGCGTGTTTGTTGATCCAAACTGTCCCTGCATCCATT
>Ga0163109_10004100_pt1 | contig 11105 bp, 3 predicted proteins | sample CRUFie1St13metaG_FD_108704 | JGI IMG/M metagenome (GOLD analysis project Ga0163109, IMG submission 108704) | Marine microbial communities from the Costa Rica Dome - CRUD Field 142mm St13 metaG | ecosystem: Environmental > Aquatic > Marine > Oceanic > Photic zone | place: Costa Rica: the Eastern... | reverse complement strand
TTTGCGTCTGGAGTAATAAAGTTATCGATATCCAGGTTTAGAATTCTCGCCGTGTCTGAAATGATCGACGTAGATGTTCTGATAGCACCGTTAATATCAAGTTCAAAGTCAACGGTATCTAGGAATGCGATACCAACAGCACCAGTACCGTTACCACCACTAATTTGTACAACTGGAGCAGATTCGTATCCATCACCAGGATCATCGACAATGATTGCACTAACTTGACCATTGAAGATTGCTGCCGATGCTAATGCTTGGCGACCACCCTCCATGGTTGGAGGACCGAGTTCAACTGTAGGAACTAAGGTGTACCCACTACCACCTTGTCCAGAGGGAATATCAATTCTTTCAACTCTCTTACCAGTTCTGTTAATACCTACCCTAGGTAAACCTGTCTCAGCGTCTAACTGAGCCCTAAAGATTTCTTTCTCTGTTGCACCAGTTCCAGCACGAATTACATAAGTTTGGTCTGCAATAACTGATGGGTTGACCGCCCTTAAAATTTCCTTATCAGAATTAAACTGAAAACTCATTTCTCTCTCGCTGATGGTGGGATAATCCTATAGTATATTTAGCATCAAGTCCAATCAATACTAATGACTTGTGCCACTGCTACCCACTTAATTTCGTTGGTAGTACCCGCTCTAACTGTTTGATAACTAAACTTATTTGCACTACCACTATCGAAAGGAACGCATGTCCATTCTTGACCTGATGGAATACTATCTTTAATAATAGTTTCCATTGTGGAAAGTGTTTGTACCTGACCTGCAGCATCATTAGTTACAACAGACTCAAATTTCTTCGAGATGTTTCCACCACCACTATCATTGACGCCAATAATATGCGCTGTAATAAAATTAATCGTATTATTAGGTAAGGTGATCTGAGAACCAACATCATCTAAGGAGAGAACAGCGGTGTTCAATCCTCTAAGGATAAAAGTAGTTGCCGAACTATCGGTAAACTTTTGATTCTTTAATTCTAGACTATTTAGATTCTTAGCATCGTTGAGTTCGTTAACAATAGTAGTATTGCTAACTGAAAAACCATGTACAGAATCAAACGATGAAATGTTTGTTGCCATCTTACTTATTTACATAACTGGTAATTGTTACATTACAAGAGTTTCCGAGATTTAGATCTGGATGTAGAGTTACATTAACTCTAACATTGTTTAATGCATTATAATCAAATGATGCTGTGAACAAATCAACTCCAGTCTTGATGTTACCATAATCACTGTATACAATATCTGTACCATTATCTATAACAGAAAGTTCAATTTGTTCTTTCTGATTTAAAGTAATATTTTCAAGGGTAATCAGGACTCTTGCTCCCTTGTCTGTAGATGTATAAACTTCAGCACCGAAAACATCATTTGTTCCCTTTACGAGAGTTGCGACGGAAGATTTAATTCTAACATCAGCAAACTCAACAGTTCTCAAATCGCCACTAACAAGAGTTAGGAAATCTGGAACTCCGCCACCACTTGAGAAGTTAACATTGTATTTAATATCACCTGCGTCAGTTAGTCTCAAGAACTTGTCAATGGTGAGACCTTGTGACATACCAATGTCAAAGTTCTCTCTAGTTGTATAAAGATAAGTCTGAGTAATATCACCGTGCTCTAGGACAAGAGCACCATCCTCGAATGTAAGACTTTCAATATTAATATTCAGATTATCTGTTGTAGAGGAAAATACATCTTGAATACCATCAAAAATAAATTCATTCTCAGTAACTCTAACAGTGTTTACGCCATTGTTATAGAAAAATAGCGTGTTCTCGTTTTGTCCAGGAGCAGTTTCTGGGATAATGTAAGTGTTGCCATCAACGTCACGAACACCACCAAGAGAAGACCAGTTGTTTCCATCATAACCTTCATATTGAAGGATGTCTGTGTTAAATCTAATTGAACCTGTTACTGCAGCACCTCTTTGGTTGTTATCTCCAACAGGAATCTGCAGAGAACTTGCTGCATCAATAGAAACTTTCTTACCAGAGATTGGTCTGATAACTAAATCACTGATGTCTGTGGAAATTGTATTTCCAAGGAAACGAAGTTCTCCACTAATTACAAGTGGGGTATCTCCAAATGGGTCAATACGAACTTCAGAAATTTCTTGGAATGTTAAGGCATCTACAGCAGTAGCAATCCATTGTAGAGTTGCTGTACCGTTAATAAATGGATCTCCGCTAGTATCATTTGGTTCGTTACCAGATGTAGCAGTAACACCAGCACCAACAACCTCATAAATGTTGTTTCTATATTTAAGTTTTGTACTAGGTGTAGTAAGGGTTACGGGAATATTTGCAAACCACTCTGTATATTCTGGTGCTGTGGTGTTTGCAGATCTAATTTTCTTAGTGTTTCTAAAATCTAAGAAGTTTCTTGTTACCTGTAATGTATTGACGTTATCATTGTAGAAGTACAGGGTATTATCATTCGCACCTGGGAATGCTTCTGCATCGATGTATGTGTTACCGTCAAGGTCCCTAACACCGCCCAGAGAGGACCAGGAAGACGTTGTTTCGCTATATCCTTCATATTGGTTCGTTTCGGTGTTAAAGCGGATTGCACCGTCTTGTACCTGCCCCGAAAGAGGTCTTGCAGATGTATCACCTTTAGGAATAACTAGTGCTGTTGCAGAATTAATCTTGGTGATCTTACCAGCAGCAGGAGCAATAAAAATACTATTGTTTGTAGTAGCAGAAATAGTATCATCAACGATATTCATAACATCATTGATATTGAGTTTGTTGGTAGTCTTGAGAATACCATTAGTGTTGAGAGTACCAGTATCTCCATTAACAGTAAAATTGTCACCAAGAGATAATGATGTGGCAGTAAGAATAATCTCTCCACCCAAAGCAGTGATGGAGGTTAAAGTTGTTTGATCTGCGTTTACTTCTAATGCAAGTTCTGGTGTTACTGTTCGTGTAAATTCTGCCTCATCACCAGTGATGTCTGTTGTTGTAATGGTTTCTACATTTACTCCAGTACCTGTGATAGAAGCAACGTTAAAGTCGCCATTAGCAACAGAACCAGTAATAACATCAACCTCTTCTACTTCAGATGCCAGGACTTCAAATCCACTACCGAAAGTTTTGGGGTTAACGTAATTAATAGTAAGTGATCCTGTGCCACCCATATTTGGGTGTACATTACAATAATAATATAAAGTGGAAGGTGTGCTATCAGTTGGAGTAATAGTTACATAATCATCTGCATAAGAAACTTCAGCACCCTCATATAAGACACCAGCAAATACAATAACTGCAGAACCCGAAGCAATTGGTGCATTATTTAAGGTAATGTCGTTACCATTAATTGATTCGATAACGGTATCTCCCGCTACTTCACCAGAATCATTAGCACTGTTATTTGTTGTAACAGACATACCGACAAACAGTCCAGTAGAATCGGATACTGTAATAGTAGTAGAAGAGTCACTGATGTTTATAGTTTCTTCAAATCCAGCATGAATACCATTTGGATGAACACTAAATCTGAATGGGTGGGATCCAACGTTACCAACATCAAATCTATATTTGTTGTCTTTGAATAGAGTTAACTGTGGATATAACTGTGGGTTGCTTTGATCTTCGGTAGTATCAATTTGATATCTTGCTGCATTATCTACAGAGTCTACCGTAAAAGTACCATTACCAGTAATGTTATGACCAGCATCACTACTTCCTTCAGTAAATGCAACTAAGATACTTGTGATGGAACCACCAGATGTAATGACTTCTAATACCTCACCAGATGCAGGAATTGCTTCACTATCTGCTGGATCAACTGTACTGACGGTTTGTCCTACACTGAATGCACTACCAGAAATTGCTGGAGAGAAATTAATTACTTGACCATCAACTGTGGTTACAGTGTAATCAATAAATGCTGTAAGATCAAGTGGGTTTACTGTCAGTACGTCACCATCAGCATAACCATTACCAGGGTTATTGACTGAAATTTGAGTAATGACACCAAGTTTAGTAATAGTATACTGATATCCACTGCCAGCATCTCCCCAAGGAACAGTCAATGTAAAGGTTGCAGATCCACCAGTAGTGGCAGTGGTGTTTATCTGAATTTCACCATTTTCACTGTCAACACCAGTAACAATAATATCAGATGGGTTGCCATCAATATCAGTTGGAGTTGCGAAAACCGCAGCACCACCAGTTTGGGTGACTATCATACCATCAACAATTCCAGCAACACTAGAAACTGCTACGTTATTTTGATCTACTGTTGCTGTACCAGTAACGCCACTTTTCGATGTTGGTAGAGTAAGTACATCACCTACTTGATAACCAGTACCATATTGTTGGATTGAAGTTGTACTAAATCCTCCACCAGCAAATGTGATACTGACAACGTTATCTTGACCGCTACCACCTAGTAGAGTAATGTTGCTATATTGATCATCGCCTTCAGCACCATTAAATACATATCCGCTACCAGAAGTAGTAGAACCACCGTATTCAGAAACTGTAAGGTTAAACGAACCACTTTCACCAGTACCACCAAAAGCAGAGATATCTTGGTAACTACCTACGTCATAGTTTTGACCAGATTCCTGAATTTCAATACCTTCATTAAACAGGGTTGCTTTCCTGATAATAAAGTCTCTGTAATAAACCGAACCTACATTGTTATATTCAAAAATTCTTTTAGTGGCGCTAACAAATGTTGCGGTGTTTTGTGATGACTTGTATAAACCTAGTTGCAGGTCAGAAGTAAATGCTAGAGATGGTTCATCCTTTGCACCATCACCCAACTTCAGATTTCCTGTGGCGAGATCACTACCACCAGCAGCAAATGCGAAGACGTTCTCTGCTATCGTATTGATTTTTTGCCTTTGAATTTCAAAGGTATCTGTTTTTGCTACATTAATTGCTGGCATCTCTTACGATCTCTCTAAGAAGTTGTTTGATTTCAGATAGTTCTTCCTTCAATGTATTTATGTCATGTTTCATACTATGAAACTCAGATGAGACCCTCCTGCTGGAGATTTTGTCTTTATTGACAATTGCTCCAGTAGAAGAGTCTCTAACTAGGTTTGGATGACCTTCAACTTGTATGTACATCAGTAGGAAGCGACTACACGCAGATCCTGAATCTTGGGTGCATACGCTGGGTCGGAAGATTTCATAACTACTTTAATTGCAAAGGAAGTGAATTCAGAAACATCCTGAACACTAAACTCATATTCTTGATAAGAAGATTGATCTTCAGCAACTGCGGAGATAGAATTTTCTGCAGTAGCTAGATCATCATTATCAGACAATCCATTATCATTAAAGTACGTCCAATTAATATCTTCAAAATTAAGTTGGGCAGAAGACTCCTTAGTCTTAAATAAGACTTGGATATTTTCTCTTTCCTTAACATTTACAGTCATCTTAACATTAATAGAAGTTCCAGGTTCGTTAATTGAAACTTCCTTGGTTACATACTTAGCAATAGAAGAACTATTTCTAGAGTCTGTTTCCGAAGTAAAGTCAACACCATTCTCAAATGACATTCCATTTACCGTTACATAATAATCATCTTGAGACTTGATGATATCACCAATTCTAAAGATATCAGACTCTTGCTCTTCTTGCTTTCTTACAAAAGGACTATCTTTAAGAATAGCACCTTCGTAATCATTATTAATAGGAGCATATGGATTTTCAACAATCAACTCTTTATCATCGGAATCCCAAGAAATTACTGCACCATCAATGATATTGGCATAGTTAAAATTGAAGTTGGATGGGAAGTATCCAAATACATTAGTTCCTTCTGTAAAATTAAATTTCTGTTCAGAAATAGTGTTAGCAGATAGGGCAATGCCAGACAAAGAAACACCATCTGGACTCTTCGTAACTAAACTTTCACCAGTTTTGAATACTACAGAAGAAGACAATGCAACTAAACAAATGTTATTGCTATATGATAGCAATGATCCAGTTGCTTTTGAAGTGACTCCTTCGATCTGTACTCCAGGAACTAAAACACTGGTATCAGCATTCGATGGAATAATACTTACACCCAAATTGTATAGAGGACTGAACGACAGTTTCTGATACTTCTTACCAAATCTCTTCTCCTGACCTGTAGAATTATCAATTCTATTGGTAGAAGTTTTGACCGAAGCAATATTTAGATCAATTACTGGAGACAGGTAAGAAACATTAGAAGTCATGTTAATCTTATAAGTCAACGATCTATCAATATCATTTAAAGTAGAATTAATTCTAGATGCAATAATTTTTTGATTAGTGAAGTAGTGTTCTTGGTTTAAGAAAGTTCTCTCATATGAAGATTGTGTGTATGAAGGGAAGTTAACAGAATTAGAATCTAAAGCAGTAATGTTGGTGGTTTCTACTTCAGTATCAATGGTAGTTCCTTCTAATTGCAAGTAAGAAATTTGGGCATAAAGTTTTTCGTACTTTCTATTGTACGTTGCAAATACAGAATCTCCACCACCAAACAAACTAGATCCTGCTCTAGTTGGCATTACAATAACATAGGAATCAAGACCAGAATTTTTGACATCAAATAGTTTTGCATTCAATATAGTAGAAGAGATGCCACCAACATCTTCAGATCCTCTAAAGTATACAGAAGACATACCAGCATCTTCAAAACCATGATCTCTATGATAAACTTTTACTAACGTATTATTATTCTTAAACAGATCAGAAGTTGCATTAGAACTAGATCTTACACTAGTTTCAAATGGAGCAGAATTAAGTTTTTCGTAACCAAGTTCTTCGGTAGTAAGAAGAAGATTTGCACTAACACTAGTATCAAATTCTGCTCTAAAGAGAGTAAATTTGATGTCTTCAAATAAATCTTCTGTCCAGTTGTCAATATTTTGAGACTTGTAAACGGAACCAAGTAATGGTTGGGAATTGACAGTAGTGCTTGTGGCAACCTCTGTTTCACCAAGTCTAGATACCCAAAGGTCATATTCAATAGAATCAGTTTCTACAACTAAAGCATACTCAGTGTCATTCTGCAGGTATACAGGATGCTCAAAGTCAAAGTGGGTTGGAATGGTAGATGGTGTATCTGCGTTTGCATCAGTTGCAACGCCCATTCTTACTGCAGGAGTATCAATCTCGATTCTAGATGTGATGACAGCATCACCAGCACCTAAACCAACACCTTTAATAACAACCGAAGGTGCCTCTGTATAACCACGTCCAGAAAGGACTAATTCAGAAGCATAGATCCTGCCTTCCGAAACAAATACGTTACCAGTTGCAGTAGATCCACCTGGAAGTTGTGGACTTTCAATAGTAACAGCAGCCGTTTCATAATTTGAACCGACCTGTTCTACTTTAAGATCTACCAACTTACCAGAGTCTTTAGCAATATTAATGACAACTTCTTTATTCCTAGTGTTGTTAAATTCAGTTACCGAAGGAATAATGAGTTGCTCGTTTGGAACAAACGAGATGCCGTTATGGTTTTCCAGAACAAGAGTGTAAACTTGTTCTTTGTTTAGTTGTAATTGAATAGAGTTTTCATCACCAACTTGGATGTTGTTTTTATCAAACACTCTTAGAATAGGACCAGATGCGTTAGTAGAAGATCCTTTTACAAACTCTCCCTTTTTAACAGAAATTGTATCATTATCACCAGTAACAAAAATCTTCAGATACGTCTCAGGATACTTAATAGAAGTAGAACCTGGAATTACATGCTTGCCTGGTTTCCCAGTATCAATATTTGTTAGGTAAGTTTTAATGGGAATAGAAGTATCTTTATTCTGGAAGAATAGATCAACACCAGTTACAAAACAACCACCACTGAAGTTTTCGACCTTAAAGGTTTGTGCAAGTGGGTTTGGCTTAACTTCTTGATCTGTATTACTATTTACAGATTGAACACCTTCATTTGCTTTGAAATATGCAGCAGATGTAGAAATAATTGAAGAAGGATTCTCTGGAAGAATGCCAGTAGAATAGAAGATCACGTCTGCATAAGAATTTGATGTAGACTTATTAGAATAATCTACTGCATCTGTAAACGTAATAGTCTTTTCACCAGAAGCAATGTAGATTTCTTCGGAAGCACTATTATAAGTTACACTATCTGCAGATCCTGTCCACCTAGAGTTTGAAACTGGTTCATAACCTGCTGGAATTAGTAATAGACCACTAAGATCTCCATTGGAATTAGTTCTTAATTCCGAACCAAATGTTGTTAGAGAGTTGCCAGCAATACCACTAAAGTTACTATCTGGAATTGCCCATGCGTTCACATTTCTACCATCAATAAACACATTCAACTTAGTGTCTGCTTTTAATCTTTGAACTTTGAAGAAGACTGGAATGGAACGAGCAAAAAATTCTAGGGAAGAAGATACTTTAGTACCGTTGACAGTTTTTGTAGATACACCTTTTGCGATCTCATTATTCTGTGGGTTTACATTAGAAGAACTTGCAATATTTGCTTTCTGAACGAAAGAGTCAACTTTGTCAGAAGTTACTGTTGCAAAAGAGTTGATGGACATTAACGAAGAATCGGATCCAGTCCAGTTAACAATGAAAGAGTTGAAGATAGATCCAATAGATTCTTTTACATCAGATTTTGCTTGGAAAATAGAATAGTGATTGGTGTTTGTATTTAAAGCGAGAGGTGCAATCTCAGTATTATACCATTGATCAATAGTTGGAGAAATGCGACAATCACCAACATATTGAATGACTACAAAAGGATTTGGGTTGATAGTTTTAGTCGCAAATTCATTACCGAGCAACTTGATAGAAGTGTATGGTAGTGTTACGACACCATTATTATTAACATAACCAGAAATCAATCTTTGATCATTTCTAGTATTAACTTCTTCCAAGTTTAAACTATTTTCTCTAACGGAAGGACGTAATACAGACTGTTGAGTATCAATAGAACATCTGTAGTCTGGAGAAATTAAATTACCAATTCCATGACCTTCAAAATTATCTACAATAAATCCAGACTTAAATCTATCAAAACCTACAGAATCTTTAATTTGCATGTTTAGAGTCTGTTGCTCTAGAATACTCAACGTAGTGTAATACTCAAGACGCTCGACACGCTTCTCTAGTTTACCGATGTCACGCATTGTATAACGACGATTGTCTACAGGAACAATACGTACATCTTTATTACTCTTAGTGAATGCTGGAATATGTAAATATGCAATAGTAATTGCATCGTCTACATTATCTGGTTTTGCTGGGTTAAGAGAAGCATTTCCTTTCTTAACAACAAATTCTCCCTTCTTATTCAAGAAAATTCCATCAATACGATCTAAGAACTGTGTCTCACTGAAGGACATAGTATATTCTAAAGCAGGATCAGATGCTGGAGCAAGTGCAGTAACACCAGAATCTCCAACAAAATTAATATAACTAGCGCCAGAAGGATTGGATAGAATAGAAACGTCTTGGAAACCCGTAATAGTGGTAGTAGAATCTACCTTAGGTCTGAAATCAAGAACATCTTTCAACGAAACAATACCATGTACAGATGAGTTAAATGAAGGTACTTCACTACCCTCTACACCTGCTTCGTGGATATAAGAATCTACAGTACAGAAATCCCCAGAAGAATGCTCGAAGTAATCGAATGCTACAACTAGTTGACCTTGGGTAGGTTCAAATCCTGGTTTAAGAACCAATCTAGAAACATCATATAAGGTATCTCTTTGTCCATCATCAAAGGAGAACTTATAAGTTACATCAGTACCGCTAATTAAAGAACCAGAAGAATCAACATCAGGAGGTGTAGTTGAAGAACCTTCATATACATATCTCAGTTTGAATGCATCTGCATAAGATACGATAGAAGTTGCAACACCATCGTAATCAGAACCACGTAAAGGAATAACACGGTCACCACCAGAAATAATTACGATTCGTTGATTTCTAATAGCTGTTTTTAATCTTGGTTTTGCTTTGTCAATTTCAACTGTAGCAGACAACTTTAGTTTAGGGTATGTTGTTAAACCAGTGCCAAAGAAATCTGCTGGCATTTGGATAACAAGAGATCCAGCAGTAACACCAGTGTTGTCTGAAGTAGAAGAATTGATAGTTACATATTTTGGATCGATATAAACAATATCGCCATTACTTACTACAGAAGAATCTCCTTTAGATAAAACTGTTAAGACGTAAGAATTTTCATTGAAAGTAATAAATCTTTGGAATCCTACAGGTAGTTGTGCTGTAAATGTTACCGCACCACCTGCAGCGTTTAGGTCTGCAGTAAAGTCTTTTCTGACATAATATCTGATCTTGGTATCAGAAGTATCATTGATCAAAGAAGAAATTTGTTTACTTCCTGTTGGGAAGACTAACGAAGAATTTACATTAGATACGAGAGGTCTAACTCTAACAACAGATACATTAGTTACAGTATCTTTTAATGTATATGTTAGGTAAATTCTGGATTTAATAGTTCCTTCTGCATCACTAGTCCACTGAACAATATTTCTAATAATATTATCATTATCGTCAGTATATTGAATTACATCACCTTGTACAAGATCTTTAGCAAGGTTTGCACCAAAACCACTACACTCTAAGAAATTGGATCCCTGCTTACCAGAGAAACTAAAATTAGTAATTGGTTTGTATTCGGAATAATTAGTCTTAGAAAAATCTACATCAGCAGTAAACTTGTAGTTATTGTACGAAGATTGAAGTGATTTAATATTTTGTGGTGTGTATGTTAAAACGGTATTTTTGAATAGTACAGGAATGATCGTTGGACTATTTGCTTCATTATCTTGTAGAGGATATGCTACTACTTCTGGGGGTGCAATAAAAGTTTCTCTTAGAGCAGAGCGATCTAAAATATCAACTTTATAGACACCCTGTCCAGCAACTCTTGGAGCAACCTTTGCATTATTAAGTTCATTACCATTCACATACAGGGAAGTAGATGCATCATCACCATATCCAGTTCCACGCTTGGTGCAAATAAAGTGTGAAATAGTATTGTCTTTTGCGATCTTAGTAGAGTATCCTTGTTCATCAAAAATGGTTTCCCCAGAAACAAATTGACCAGCAACAGAAGTTACGAAAAGAGTTGCTCCACTACTATA
>Ga0163109_10004099_pt1 | contig 11107 bp, 15 predicted proteins | sample CRUFie1St13metaG_FD_108704 | JGI IMG/M metagenome (GOLD analysis project Ga0163109, IMG submission 108704) | Marine microbial communities from the Costa Rica Dome - CRUD Field 142mm St13 metaG | ecosystem: Environmental > Aquatic > Marine > Oceanic > Photic zone | place: Costa Rica: the Eastern... | reverse complement strand
TGCAAAACTTGGTGCTAGACCATTATCTAGAGCAGTTGATCGACTCATCAAAAAACCAATTTCTTCAATGCTTATAGAAGATAAAGTAAAGAGAGGCAGCACAGTAAAAATCAGCGTTAAAAAAGATTCTCTTGCTTTTGAGGTTGTTGGTTCTAAAGAAAAAATTACTTAGTTCTGAAAGTAATTCTGCCTTTCGATAAATCATAAGGAGACATCTCAACTGTGACCTTGTCTCCATTAAGAATACGAATGTAGTTTTTTCTCATTCTACCTGAGATGTGGGCCGTAATGACATGATCATTTTCAAGCTTCACTCTAAAAACTGTATTGGGAAGGACTTCCATAACAGTCCCTTGCATTTCAATTGTGTCTTTTCCAGCCATTTGCCTTATTTTAAACAGTTATTGCTAAATGTCACTTTTATTTTTTGTACAGTAAAATATAACAAATGTATGATGAAAATGATCTTAAATTACAGGATCTTAAAGTCGCTAATACTAAGGAAATTAGCGATATCTATGACATTAATCAAGCATTGATACCAGATGTTGGTTCATTAAAAGATATAGGTACCTTAAAAAAGCTTATTGAGTTGAGCAAAATCAGTGAGGCATTAAAAGTGAAGGGTGAAATAGTTGGTTTTTATATGTGTTTTGGCGAAAAATCTGAATATGATTCCATAAATTACAAATATTTTAATAAAAAATATTCTCGGTTCTTATATGTTGACAGGATTGGTGTTAAAAAATCCTTTGAAAATCGTGGTTTCGGCAAATATTTATACTCTAATATCTTCAAAAATATGAGAGCATCAGATCAGGCATTGTGCGCTGAAGTAAATATATTGCCAAAAAATGAAAGATCCTTGATATTTCACGAAAATCTGGGGTTTACAAGGGTTTTAGATAAAGAAATTAACCATAAATATAAAGTTACATACATGGAATACTATGCAAGTAGAATCTAAAAGTTACGTAAATAAAAGCAAGACTGAAACGTTAAATCTAATACGTAAACAAGGAAATTTAAACGATTTTCATCCTTATTGTGCTCATAATACTGTCACAAAATGGCCAGGAAAAGGTTCAGTAGATCATATAGAGTACTTAAGTGGTCTTAAATATCGAAGAGACTTTATAGAATGGGATGATACAGGGTATACATTAGAAATCGGCCGCAATAGAAAAATAGCAAAAGTTCAGTGGTTGGTTGAAGGAAATAACCAAGAATCAAGTCTTCATATAACTATTAAACCGAAACTGCCTTATAAAAACGCTTTAATAAGATATTTAGCATGGAATCTGTACGTAAAACATAAACTGCAAAGTTATATAGATGCTGTTGTAAGTGGATTTGTTGAATATACAGAGACTGGATCAAGGGTAGATAGAAATAAATACGGAAAACATGCATGGTTTTCATAAACCATAAATATTATGTTAAATATTTTAGCATCTCAAAAATAATAAACTCCTAAAGGAACGATTATATAAGCTCTGTAGCACTTTCTTATTAATCTTTTTTTCACTCTATTAATTTAACATAATATATATTATGCGAAGTTTAATATATACTTTATTCAAGTGTAGAAAATTTTTGAAAACTACCCTACTCTATAAACTTCAAGGAGAAAAAAAATGACAGAAGTTCAACTTTTAAATTTACTTTATTTATTTTTTATTTCGAATGCTATGTACTTTGTCGGATTTGTAATTTTAATCTGGTTAGGTTTTAGATTTGCTAATAATATTTATCAAAATGAAAATGCAGATGTACTTGCAAGAATTTTTGCATCCCTATTTTATGTCTGTGTATGTATTTTCATGACTTTTAATGGTCTCACTGGTGGATCAGTTTTAGAAGCATATACTGCTCAACTTGCTGAAATTGGTTCCTCTGCTGCACCCAGATTACAACTTGCCGTTGATAATATTGCTGGATTAGGCGGTCCATTATCTATATTTTTTAGTGTTTTAGTACTTATTATGCAGTTAACTTTAACTTGGCGTAAAAAAAGCTAAATATCTCAAAATTAAGGGGCCTTTAAGGCCCCTTTTCTTATTCTTCGCTACCAATATCATTGTTTTTAAAAAATATTGCTTAAAACAATGCTCAGAAGCTAAGAGCTTATTCCAAAGTAATTTTCGTCAATTTCTCTGTATAAATACTCTTTAACCCATCAATTTTCATATTTTCTGATGATACGGTTCTCAAGGTATCTGGATCCCAAACTATATCGTCACCACTATTTACACAATTATGTTCTGACATAAAGTCATTTTCAGAAACCATATTTATCCCACCGACATTTAAATCAATTACTGAAAGGTTTGAGTAATCTTGCCAAATTGTGCCATTTGTTGAACTTCCAGGATCTGTGCTTTTAGCGAAATTTGCCCAAAAGCTTACCATGTCATCTCCTAGTGCTATAGATGCATCCGCATATCCAAATTGTAGAAACGCAGCTCTAAATGGGAAGAAAATGTATGGAAGTTCAAATCCATGTCCTGAACCTAAATTAAATAAAGGCGATGAACCGTAAATATTTTGTGACAGAGTGTCATTCCATTCATATGTGAATACGGTATTTGTTGCCGAGAGTTTCCCAGATATATTTAAAAGATTACATTGAAAAACTCCGTCTGTACCACCTTTTGAAAGAGCCAGACTCACGTCATTCTCATAATCTTCATATGGGTATAACTCTTTGAATCTATCTATCTGTGCTTGGTTAAGTTGTAAGCTTGCTCCAGCTATGCCTCCAACATTTGTCCATGCTCTTGGTATGGCTGCATCAAATCCTTCTGGTGTATCGACGTGTTCACCAAAAGCATATTCCTCACCTTGTATGAAAATGCTTAATTCGTCACCTGTTGTGCCCAACATTATTGGAGCGCTACTAGCCAGTCCGCCTGCAATAGCAGCATTGAACGAAACAGGTAAAAATGGTGTACCCACTACAGGTGTTATTTGTCCTGGATAAAGCCTTTGAGCTAGCCTCATATCTTCAAACGTCGCTGCTCTAAGACATGCAACATCATCACCCGTGCAACCTATCAGCTGGACTAAACTGTTCCCCACTCCAATTGCTGAAACAATATCCAATTGATCTGGAAGATAAACACCACTGTGTGATATTCCCTTATCAAAAAGCCCCTGGGAAGATTGGGCTACAAAATGAGTCAATACACTATGCCCACCAGCTGATTGTCCAAAAACAGTGACATTATTAGGATCCCCGTCGAATGCTAATGCATTTTCTTTTACCCATGCCAAAGCAGCTTGCTGATCCTTAATACCATAGTTGCTTACATCATTATTTTGTTCAGCTGCTAAACCTGTTGTAGCCAAGAAGCCCATGAAACCGAGCCTATAGTTAATTGTTACAACAATAACGCCTTGTCTAACAAGCCTATATGGTGTCATATAAAAGGAATCTCCTCCTGAGCCTCCTGTAAAGCTCCCACCATGAATCCAAACCATTACAGGATAGTTACCCTCAGCTTCTGGTCTAATAACATTTAAATAGAGACAATCCTCGGCAGAAGAACAGCTTGAGCCAACTGCAGTTGCTTGTCTTATTCCACTGAATGTTTCAGTTGGAGCAGGATCTCTAAATCTTAAATCACCAACAGGTGGAGCCGCAAAAGGCAAGCCTTTAAAGCTTATGATATCTACTTCATCGTTTTCACCTAAATATATTCCTTGCTCAGAACCAAGATATATATTTGGTAAGTCAGATTTACTATTACAATTCGTTGTGACTGAGGTGACCTCTTCTGGGTCAAGATACCCGTTTTCATTCGTATCTTTCCCACTTCTCACAGCTACCCCTCCATAAGGACAAGCACTATCTCCAATTGCTATTGCTACTTCAGTTGTGAGTATTGGATCTTTATCTTCATCGCTGCATGAAACTAATATAAATGTAGTTAAAATAATTAAGAATTTAAAAAAATTATTCATTTGACCCCCCAAAATAATTCTTAATTTCAAATTATCAGAAAGATAAAATCTATACAAGTTTTGTGAAACAAAAATTTTTGAGATAATAAATTCTCAATTTTTAAAAAATGAAATTTTGGAAACTGTTATTTTTATTCTTTTCTAGCTATTCTTTCGCCAATGAAGCTTTAAACAGCCTTTCTATAAAAGAATTTAAAGAGCTGGTTTCAGCATCTGATAACAAAAAAAATTTTTACGTAAATTATTTAGGCCATGTGAAAAATCAAGATGAGGAGATTAATTCCATCATAAACCTATATAGCTCTGATGATCTTTATAAGTCTTATATTTATGCTCGCCGTTCAGAATGGAGAGGAGTACCTATATTGCTCAAAGATAACATTGATTCTATAGGCCTACCAAATACTGCTGGTTCTCTAGCCATGAAGGATAATTTTCCAAGAAGAGATGCTCATTTAGTAAAAAATCTCAAAAGTAGTGGCTTTATGATCCTAGGTAAAGCAAATCTATCAGAATGGGCAAACTTCAGAGGACAGAAATCTATTAGTGGTTGGTCAAGTTACGGAGGACAAACACGTAATCCATACAACCTAGACTATAATCCATGTGGTTCAAGTTCAGGTAGTGCAGTTGCAGTAGCCTCTGGTATTGTGCCTGTATCAATCGGTACAGAAACAAATGGATCTATCACCTGCCCTGCTTCAATTAATGGTGTAGTGGGCATAAAACCAACTGTTGGGCTTGTCAGCAGACATGGCATTATCCCTATATCATCTACACAAGATACAGCAGGACCAATGGCAAGGAATGTGCTTGATGCAGCAATAGTTTTACAAGCTATATCAGGCAAAGACCCTAAAGATCCAGCGACTAAAAATATACCGAAAGACTACAATTATGATCAACTAATTAACTTAGATAAAGATTATCTTAGGGGTAAGGTAATAGGTTTGTTAAAGCCAGGAGATGATGCTCCAGAGGTTACTTTTATCTTAATTGATAAAGTAAGAAATATTTTAATTGAAGCTGGGGCAGATGTTGTAGATGTTGCTTTTGAACCCAATACTAGTGAATTCTGGTCTTCAGCATACTTCCTCCTATCTCATGAATTCAATGTAGGTTTAAATGATTATCTCAAAGGCTCAAGCTCTAAACATAAATCAATGGCTTCAATTATTGATTTTAATAAACAAAATAGTGATGAGGTAATGCCTTTTTTTGGGCAAGAGCACTTTGAAAATAGCATACAAAATGGACCTAATAATGAGATATATGGTGTTTCGACAACTGAAATATATAATGAGTCAAAATCCATACAAGTTCAGTCTAGATTACTCATAGATGGTTTGCTTCAGGAAGAAAAGCTAGATGCAATCATTGGACTTACTAGAAATACAGCTTGGAAAATTGACTATGATAGTGGCGATACTTTTTCTAGTTCATGGGGTAATGGCGCTTTATCAGCAATATCTGGTTATCCTCATATAACAATACCTCTAGATTATGTTGGAGAGTTTCCAACTGGATTATCTTTTATGGGTACAGCATGGGATGAAATTAATTTACTTAACCTTGCTTATTCTTTTGAGCAGAGAAATTTATTTTTTCCCAAACCTATAAACAAGAATTAATTCTTAGCTTAATAACATCAATGCTTAAATTGTTGGGTGCTAGTAACGACTTTTTTATATCAATTAGCTCATTCAAAGTTTGAAATCCTTTTTTTGCATCAGTAAGAATTTCTTTTTTTCTATTAAAAACCAGATAATCTACAAATGACTTAATTTCATCTTTATCTTTGCTGATGAGGTTTTTGTTCCTAATCTGTTCATCAAACTTATTAAACTTTTGTGAAGCATCATCAATCGATTTTTGTAATTCAAGCGGGTTTTCAGATAGAAAATTTAAAGCATTCTTTGACAAACTTTCAGATTTTTGAACGATATAGTTGTGCACCTCTTCCTTTGGAGGTTTAGGCACCTTCTCTACATGAAATCTGCTTAATATTGTTGGTGGAATAGAATTAATATTATTTGTTGAAATAAATATGAAGGTGCTCTCGCTTGCTTCTTCAGATACTTTTAAAAGTGAATTGTACCCATCAAGGCGGATATGTTCTCCGCCAAGTATGAATAACAACCTATTTCTACCTGTGCTAAGGTTTAAAAAATCTTTAGGTTCCCTCAAGTCTGAAATGGGTATTATGTTCTTATCTTCTTGTTTTTTTAGAAAATAAAAATTTGGTGAAGCAATGGATTCAAGCTCTAGTGTTTCATAATCTTTTTCATCAAAACTTGATATAAGTTTTCTTACGATTTTTCTGGATATTTTTGTAACATCAAGACCCTCTGAAGCACATAAAATTGTTTTTGGCTCAATCTTTTTATGGTTTTCAATAAATTTTTTATCCCAAGGAAGCATCTAATCTTTGTAAAGTTTTTTTTGCTATTTCTATTTCAAGTTGATCAATAGTTAGATTTCCATCTAGTGAAATAAAGCGATCAGGATTTTTGGAAGCAATCTCAAGGTACCCTGTTCTTACATGTTCAAAGAATTCTACTGATTCACTTTCCATCCTATCCATTTTTCGATCTGAAATCCTATTCCTAGAAGTTTCAACAGATATATCTATATAAAAAGTTAAATCAGGGACTAAAAGATCAGATGATTTATGAATTTCTTCAATGAAATCTTTATCAAGTCCTTTTCCATAGCATTGATAAGCTATAGTTGCATCAGCATATCTATCAGCAATTACAACACAACCATCGGAAATATTTTTTCTCAAAAAATTTTGATCTAAATGTTTTCTAGAAGCATAGAGAAGAAAGGCTTCAGTTATAGGATCAACCTGTTCTTGTGTATCCTCCAAAAAAATCTCTCTTATTTTTTCGCCCATTACCGTAGTACCAGGTTCTCGCAAGGTTTTTACGTCATGACCAAGATCTTTTAACTTTTCACTAAGTAGCTTAATTTGGGTGGATTTGCCTGATCCTTCTATACCTTCAAATGAAATAAACACAATATATATTATTTACTGTAAATATACTTTTTGACAGCTTTATTATGTTCTTCATAAGTTTTTGAGAATATGTGTGATCCATCTCCTCTAGCAACGAAATAAAAGTACTCTCCTGGTAAAGAATTTATAGCAGCTTTTATTGCTGTTGCAGAAGGGAAACATATTGGCCCCGGAGGCAGGCCTTTTATTTGGTAAGTGTTATACAAATTTTTATCATCTAGTACTGCTCTTCCTATTTTTCCAACATAATCCTGATAATAACCATATGATGAGGTAGGATCTGCTTGAAGTTTCATACCTATTTTAAGTCTTGCTAAAAAAACGGAAGCAATAATATTTTGCTCAGATTGAAGAACAGCTTCTCTCTCTATTATGGAGGCTAAAACAAGTGCTTCTTCTGGGGACTTCAATGGGTTGCCTTCGGGCTTATTTTTCCACTCATCAGCCAAAAGTTTTTCAAGAAAATCTTTAGAGTCTGTTAACACTTTTACAAGATCCTGATCATCGCTAAAGAAATATGTATCTGGCATGATCTGGCCTTCTTTAGACAAAAGTTTGGCAACTTCTGGTGGAATCTTGAAGTTTAAATTTTCCTCTAGGATAAGTTTTTCTAATTTAGTTAAATTACTTTGAGCTACTGTTCCTTCAATAATTGAAAACTTAAACAGCTGAACATCACCCTGCTCAAATCTTTCAATAAGCTCAGAAACAGAAGAATTGTTAAAAATATTATATCTGCCTGCTTTTATAACTGGATAATCTTTGAATATATATCTGAACCTAACCCACCAAGTGCTACTAAGGTCATATTTTTTTTCTATTTTATCCAGAATGCCATAAAGGCTGTCGCCCTTTTCTACTATGAAAGTTTCGTTTGTATCATTGATTTGGATTTTCTGCTCGAGGGCAAGGTCTAACCTAAAGGTTACGAAAAAAAAGCCAAAAATAAAAAAAAGAAATGTAGCTTTTTTAACTGTTATTTTGAATCCAGTCGACAGCACTCTTTATTGTTGTGATGTTTTCAGCCTCATCATCTGGAATTTCAAGACCAAATTCTTCCTCAAAGGCCATAACTAATTCAACTGTGTCTAACGAGTCAGCGCCAAGATCTTCTACAAATGAAGATTCAGGAGTGACATCTTCTTTAGCAACTGTTAATTGGTTACATACAATTTCTACAACTTTATCTAGAACTTCGCTCATTATTACTCCTCAGTAAATTAGTAAAGCATACATTACTTCATAAATAGCCCGCCATCAACTACTAAAGTTTGGCCAGTAATGTAATTAGATTCATCTGAACATAAAAAGTTCACTAAAGAAGTAATATCTTCAACAGTCCCTGCCCTCTTCAAAGGAATTTTATCAATGATCGATTTATCAAGAATTCCTTCAGTCATATCAGTTTCAATGAATCCAGGAGCTATAGAGTTAACAGTAATATTTCTGGAACCTAGCTCTTTTGCCAATGATCTTGTAAAAGCATCTACTGCAGCTTTAGATGCTGAGTAATTCGTCTGGCCTGGGTTGCCCATAATACCAGCAATTGAACTTATGTTTATCACTCTACCCCACCTCTGTTTTAACATTCCTTTTGCCACAAGTTTTGTAACTCTGAAAACTCCAGTCAAATTAGTATTGATTACTTCGTTCCAATCATCCTCTGTCATTCTCAGAAATAAGTTATCTTTAGTAATGCCTGCATTATTTATGAGAATGGATGGGTTAAATTCTTCCACAACTTTTTGAAATTCAGCTACAGCATTTGTATCGCCAATATCTAGGCTCGCCTTAGTTAAATTTTCATGATTAAAATCAAAATTTTCGATCTTTCTGGAAGTTGCTAGAATTTGAAAACCACTACTTAATAGCGATTGAGCAATACCCTTACCAATGCCTCTATTAGCTCCGGTAATTAAAACTTTCTTATTTTCCATATTTACATAACATTTCTTTAAATGTATCAATATTATCCATTGAAGAAAATGTTCCTGATAATCTATTCTGTTTAGCTAGACTTGATAGCACTTTATTTGGACCTAATTCAATGTGCTCATCCAAACCATATTTCTTTAGCCTCTTCATTGATGAAACCCATTGCACAGGATTTGATATTTGTTTTGCTAGATTTTCACAAATCTCTTTACCAGTCAAAGGGATCTTCGCATGCAAGTTTTGTATCACAGGGAAGGCTGGTCTAGACATGTTGATTTCATCAAGCACAAGCTTTAGTTTTGTTGTTGCGATGCTCATTAAGCTTGAGTGAGATGGTACAGATACAGACAAATCAACAACTCTTTTCGCTCCCTTTTCAGACAGTTCGTTTTTTACAGATTCAACCTCATCAGCATTTCCGGCAATAACAGTTTGTAAGGGTGAATTCATATTTACTGCCTCTAAAAATTTTGCTTTTTTGTCAGCTAATATTTTCTGAATTGTTTCTCCATCTAAACCAAGCACTGCTGACATTTTAGTTTTAGTTTCACCTTTACTTTCAATCATGAAAGTAGCTCTAAATTTTATGAATTTAAGTGCATCTTCAAGAACGAAGCCGCCTGCGCATAGAAAGGCTGAAACTTCACCTAAACTATGTCCAGCAGCTACTTTAGGATCAGGACAACCATGATTTATCCAAACCCTATACAACGCATAACTCATCATCATCAAAAGAGGTTGAGTGTAATAAGTATCATTAAGTTTATTTTCGTCGTTTAATATGATTTCTTTCAGATCTTCTTTGTAGAAATCTTCCCCGATTGAAAGTACCTCATTGAATTCAGGGAATTCGCTAAAATGCTCTTTAAACATTCCATTGTATTGAGATCCTTGACCAGGAAATAAGAATGAGAAAGCCATAGATTTTACTGCTGAATTTCTTCTTCAGTTTCTTTAGTTTTCTTTTTGAGATCCTTAATCAGTCGACCTTTATAAAAACCGTCTGAAGACATGTTATGTCTTAGGTGTCTTTCACCTGAAACAGGATCTGTTGAAAGAGAGTTTGCTGATAAAGCGTCATGAGAACGCCTCATACCCACTCTACTTCTTGTTTTTTTACTTTTTTGTACAGCCATGAAGCATGCATTTTAAAACTTTTCAATCTTATTGTGAAGCAAAAAACAAAATTGGATTTGTTTGATAAAATTAAACTATGTTAATAACAACTTCAGAAAATATTGCTGAAAAAAGAATTACTAAAACTCTTGGTTATGTGAAAGGGAGTTCTGCGAGGGCAAGAAATGTAGTTGCTGATATGTTTGCAAACGTTAGAAATGCAGTTGGTGGAGAAGTAGAAGAGTATTCAAGACTCCTTCAACAAACACGTGATCAAGCCGTTGAAAGAATGAAAACCGATGCAGAAAATCTAGGCGCGAATGCAGTTATCTGCTTTAGAATTCAAAGCAGTACTATTGCTCAAGGCACAGCAGAAGTAGTGGCATATGGTACAGCAGTTGTAATAGAAGACGACTAATAAGTATCGTCAATTTCAGTCTCAAGAGGATTTGGACCGAATCTGTTATCTTCGTATCCTCCTTTTCTCAGGAAGGCAAGACAGTAAATTATTGCTACCAAATTACCAGCAGCATCTAATCTCACAATTGATGGTTCTGCTGATGGAAAAGCTGCAATCCAAATTGAAGAAATTGCTGCCAAGAAATAAGGTATGGCCCAATAAAAGCTTGCATCTAAGTCCTGTAACCTTCTTACAGTTACTGACATAGAAGGTAGAAATAGTGCAAGCGACAATATAATTGATCCTGTTCTTACAGCGATACCAAAATCACTTTGAAATATGTAATCTGCTGATTGTGTTTCACTCAAAGTTGCAACATATTCCCAATCAACACTGCCAAAAGTTGCAAAAGCAACAATTGAGGACATTACTAAAGATGCCAAAATACTAAAGAGTAAAAACCACCACCATTCCGCTCTACATGCTCTACCTTTAAATTTGAAATAATTGTCAACAAGAGTTGATTTTATCGCTTGACTAAAATTCATATCTTCTCCCTAAGTGTAAACATCATATTTGATCGACTTGCCTTTAAATGATATCTCAGGCGTTCTATTATTTCCAGCTAAGGATCTAAGCTCACGCTTTACCACAATTCTTCTGTAATC
>Ga0163109_10004098_pt1 | contig 11108 bp, 12 predicted proteins | sample CRUFie1St13metaG_FD_108704 | JGI IMG/M metagenome (GOLD analysis project Ga0163109, IMG submission 108704) | Marine microbial communities from the Costa Rica Dome - CRUD Field 142mm St13 metaG | ecosystem: Environmental > Aquatic > Marine > Oceanic > Photic zone | place: Costa Rica: the Eastern... | reverse complement strand
TTAGTTACAATTTTTTTTGAAGAATCAAAAACATTTTTCAAAATCTCGTAGTAAGACGAATCTTCCCCTTTAAATTTTTCATTTGAGTTGTATATTTTTCAAAAATTTTTAAAATTTTTGATATTATTCGCACTGGAAATAATTTCAGTAAATTTTTTAAAATTTATTATTCTTAAAAATACCTTTCCTGAACGAAGTAGTGAACATCCAATTACAATCATTTCCTCATCTGAAATTACCATTTTTTTTAACATGTAATAATTTGCAATTGGATTAGAGTCCCAAAAATTACTAATATCCGAATCTATATTATCAAAATTATTTAGAGTTCCAATATCATCAATATCCATGCTATACATAAATCTTAGAGATAATTCTCTTGCTCTTCTATTTATCCAATATCTCACTTTAATTTCTCCAACGACACAATAAGTTTATACAATGCTGAGGAAGCTTCAATTGCTCTATCTTTAGGGCTTCCATCTGTTCTAGATTTTATTTGTGACTTATTAGTAACACTAAGTATTCCAGATGTTATAGGTGTATTAAAATTAATACTCGTTTGTAGAAGCTGATCTGAGACAATCTTCGAAATATGATCGAAATGATTTGTTTTGCCTTTGATTAAACAACCCAGCGTAACTAATCCATCGATTTTCTTATATTTTCTTAATATATAATTTACTATAAATGGGACCTCAAGTGCTCCTTCAATTTCAATCAAATTTAAATTAATTTTATCCTTACCAAAAAGATTTATTAGATTTTCTTTTGCATTATATATCTGTTTTTTTGCAATTTTTGAATAGTATGTACTTGCAACTATATATATATTATATTTTTTCTTCTTCATTCTACCAGGCTTAACACGTGCCCAAGTTTTTTCTTCTTTGTTCTTAGATATTTTCTATTGTGTTCACTTGGTGCAATCTCAATTGGGACTGTTTCTGTTATTTTTATTCCATAACCTTCTATACCTGCAACCTTTCTTGGGTTATTAGTTAATAATTTTATCTTTCTTAATCCTAAATCTCTTAAAATCTGCGCACCTGTTCCATACTCCCTTAAATCTTCTTTAAATCCTAATGCTTCATTTGCCTCCACTGTATCGAGTCCTTTTTCAATAAGTGAGTAAGCTTTTATTTTGTGTCCTATTCCTATTCCACGACCCTCCTGGGCTAAATAAAGCAATACTCCTGAGTCTTCATTGGAAATCATTTCTAAAGCCGCATCTAGTTGTGATCCACAGTCACATCTTCGCGAACCAAATAAATCGCCCGTTAAGCATTCTGAATGAACTCTTACTAATGTAGGTTTAGTTTTACTTATTTTCCCCTTTACTAATGCTATATGTGTTTTTCCATCAATTAGGCTGTCATAAGCATAGCATTTGAAAGTTGACATATGTGTTGGCAGTTGACAGGTTGCTATTTTTTCAACCAAAGAATCCTTTTTAAGTCTATAGCTAATTAAATCCGCAATAGTAGCAATTTTAATTTTATGTTTTTTTGCAAACTTTTCACAATCTTTTAACCTAGCCATTGTCCCATCATTATTCATTATTTCACAAATAACAGCCGACGCTTGCAACCCACAAATCTTAGCCATGTCCACAGAAGCTTCAGTATGTCCTGCTCTAACTAAAATCCCGCCATCCCTAGCAACTAATGGAAACATATGTCCGGGTCTATCAAAATCTTCTGGCCTAGAATTTGGATTAGCTACGAGCTTAGCTGTTGTGGATCTATCTTTTGCAGAAATACCTGTTGTTGTTCCTTTGTTTGCATCAATTGAAACTGTAAAGGCTGTAGTATCAAGATTATCTTTAGGACTATTTTTTACAGGTGTTAAATCTAATCTCTCTGCAAGATTAGTGTCCATCGTAACACATATCAGTCCTCTTCCATGTGTTGCCATAAAATTAATAACAGTTGGTGATGCATATTCAGCAGCTACAATAAGATCGCCTTCATTCTCTCTATCGGCATCATCAACTAGTATTATCATTTTACCCTTTTTAAAATCTTTAATGGCATCTTCAATTTTTGAAATCGGCATTTTATCTCCCAAATACGATTAGTTTATAGATATTAAATATATACGGTTTTAAATATAAACCAAAAGGTTTTAAAAGTATTTGACTTTTTTAGAAGTGTATATATTTTAAATTGTAGTTATTGGCTGGAGGTATTCAATTGGAAAAAGTTCTTTCAAAAAAATTGTCTTATCAATCTGTAATCTTAAGTTTTGGTGGAGGTGAGGAATTTAGAGAATTTGAAGAAGAAATACTCGATGATTTAGAAGAAGAAATTGATTATGATGATGATATATGGGAAGAAAATGAAGATGCTGATGATGAAATTGAAGATGACTATAGTGATGATGATGATCAAGAAGAAGGTGAATTTGATGATCTTGAAGAAATAGATGATTTTGAAGAACTTGATGATTTAGATGAAATTGACGATTTTGATGAAGGCTCAGAAGAAGAAGAGGACTTTGAAGAAGAAGAAAGCTAAAATTGATTGCCCGGAGCCGGACTCGAACCGGCACGATGTTGCCATCGAGGGATTTTAAGTCCCTTGCGTCTACCTATTTCGCCACCCGGGCTAACCAAAATATTTATGAATATTACATGATTAAAGGATTTTAGGAAATAATTTAAGAATAAATTTATTTTTTTTAAGTACTACTAAATTTTGTTAAATCTTATTGTTGAGGTATTTGTTGAACAGATACCTTAACATCTAATTCTTCATCACTTGAACCAATTGCAACACCTTTAATTGGTGCTGCTGAAATTGAATCAAATCCAGAACATATTCTTAGATATCTTTCATTGGTGGAGCTATTATTAGATGGATCAAAAGCTATCCATCCAACATTTTTAAAATAAAGCTCAACCCAAGCATGAGTAGCTTCTGTATCAGTATTTTCAGGTAAAAAATATCCCATCACATATCTTGCAGGTATACCAGCATATATAGCAGAGGAAATCATTAGATGAGCAAAGTCCTGGCAGACTCCCTTTCTTGAACTGTAAATATCTTTTGCTGGAGTAGATATATCTGATGTTCCTGAAGAATACTCTATATAATCATAAATCGCGGAATTTAAAGAATGAGCAAAGCTTAATTTATTTTTTCTTTTGTTTTTTAATAATAATTTTGAAACAAATCTTTTAATACCAAAATCTGCTTTTGTTAATTCGGTCTCTCTTAAATATACTAATGGATTAATTTTCTCCTTATTCCCAGAGATTATTCCATTATTATTAGATGTCTTAACTTCTCCTTTAACTATTATTTCTGAGCTTTTATTAATTTTAGATGTGTGAGCTATTACAATCTGATCCCCATTAGATTCAATTATTTTTTCACCAATAGATGCATTTTTAACTGTTATATTCCACTTAATTACTTTTAAATCTTTATGATTAGTTGGAAATAATTTTATTGCTTGAGTAAGACTTAAAAAGGGTTTTTCGTATTTATATTTCGTTATATGATTAATCTTCAAATACATTATAGACACCTCCGAAGTAAGAGTTTCTAATTTTTATATGCAAATTATTAATATCATCACTATATTGTGCTAAAAAATCATTAAATCCATTGTCAAATATTTCCTTAACTGTTAGATCAGATAATTTTGATATAATTTTTCTTGAGGTAGAAAATGCACCAGATTGTAGATTATAAAAAGAGGATAAGTTTTTAAGATGGATTTTAGCATTTTCCAATGAGTAAAAAAGTGATCTTGGATTAGTATTATTAAAAATCAAAAAATGAGCAATTTTATCTTGTGACATGTTTACTCCATATGAAAGTCTAAATTGAGTATATGCAGCAAGAGTTCGTAATAAAATTCCCCATTGATAATCATTATTTTCTTTTTCTTTATCATTAATTGGAGATATAAAATTTTTTACATCTATAAACCTTATTATATTATCAGCTCTTTCAAGATAGTAGCCTAAATTCATAAAATCATAGCTATCACTCGATAACTGAGTACTAATTATAGCTCCTTTCAGCATACTGCTTTTTTGCTTAATCCATGAACACAAATTCGGAATCTCTGAGGATTTATATCTTCCGGAACTTATATCTTGAAGCTCCTGATAAGTTGAATTTATTACATCCCATACCTCTCGAGTAATTCTGTTTCGTACCATTCGAAAATTTTCTCTTGTGAATCTGACACAATTTTTAATCGAGGATTTATTTGATTCTTCAAAAAATAAAAACTTTTCAACTCTTCTTTGATTAATTTTCGAATTTTTAAACAAATACTCTTCTTTAACGGCGGTTGAGAGAAGTATTGATTCCCACTCATCATTTTTATTTTCTTTGTTATTTGTCAAACTAATTCTATAGGCTACATCTAATAACCTAGAAGTCATTTCGGCTCTTTCTATATATCTGCATGCCCAATATAATTTCTCTGCTGTACTACTAAGCATTATTTTCTAAGCACCCATGTATCTTTAACACCACCACCTTGAGATGAATTGACAATTAAGGAATTCTCTTTCAAAGCAACTCTTGTTAAAGCACCTTTGATAACATTCATCTCTCTACCCATCAGGCAAAATGGTCTTAAATCAACATGTCTTGGACTCATACCATTGCTTGTATAAGTGGGACATGTTGATAAATCTAATGTTGGTTGAGCAATATATTTTTGAGGATTATTTTTGATTTTTTTAGTAAACATTTTTATTTGATTTTTTGTTGCTTTTGGACCTATAAGCATCCCATGCCCACCCGATCCGTGAACCTCTTTTACAACTAAATCTTTAATATTTTGTAAAACAAATTTTAAATCTTTTTCTCTGCTACAATTCCAAGTTTTTACATTTTCAAGAATAGGTTTTTCTGATAAATAAAATTTTATTATATCAGGAACATAAGAATATATGGCTTTATCATCAGCTATTCCACAACCGGGTGCAGAACATATTGTTACATTTCCATTCTTATATGCATTCATAACCCCAGGAACACCAATAAGAGAATTTTGATCGAAACATAAAGGATCTAGATAGTTATCATCAATTCTTCTATATATAACATCTACTTTTTTGGGCCCGGTAACAGTCCTCATGTAAACCTTGTCTTTTTCAGTAAATAAATCCTCTCCTTGGACAAGTTCGACTCCCATCAAATCTGCCAAAAAACTGTGCTCATAATATGCACTATTATAAGATCCTGGAGTTAGTACAACTATAACCGGCTCATTCTTACAACTTGCAGGAGCTATACTAGTTAGCATCTTTCTTAAGTTAACAGGATAATCATCTATGGATTCTATCGAGTTATCGTTAAACAAGTCTGGAAACATGGTCATCATTATTTCTCTATTTTGCATCATGTAAGAGACACCAGAGGGTGTTCGGCAATTATCTTCAAGAACTACAAATTTATTTAAAGATGTTCGTACAACATCAATTCCAGATATATGTGAAAAAATTTTTCTCGGTGGGCTGAATCCAACCATCGAACTTTCAAATGCACGACTTTTATAAATCAATTCAGCAGGAATAATTTTTTCTTTAATAATAGATGCATCATTATAAACATCATATAAAAATAAATTCAAAGCTTTAGTCCTCTGTTTGATACCAGATTCAATAAGTTTCCACTCATTTGATGTAAAAATCCTTGGAACCATGTCAAAAGGAATCATTCTTTCTTGTGGTGATTTTTTTTCATATACAGAGAAAGTTATGCCTATTCTCTTAAAGATTCTTTGGGCTTCTTGATGTTTTTTTTCATAAGAGTTTTCAGCAAATGATTTTATCCATTTATCTATTTTTTTATATGGCTTCCTAATTGAGCCATTATTAATCATTTCATTGAATATCATAAATCATATCCTTATTCCTATCATTAATTAAGGGCAATCTTTATACCAATTATTAAAAAAATTAAAAAACTATTCATATTCAGATATAGTTAGATAATGAATTTTTTAGAATCCTTTGAAGAGTTTTATGAATCAGCTGCAAAACATTTAGATATTCCTAAAGGTTTGTCTGATCAAATTAAATCTTGTGATTCTGTTTATCATCTTAGATTTCCTATTACATTAGATAATGGTGAAATTGAAGTTATTGACGCGTGGCATGGAGAACATAGTCATCATAGAAGCCCATTAAAAGGTGGAATAAGATTCAGTAGCTTAGTAAACGAGGATGAAGTAAAAGTTTTGGCATCTTTAATGACTTTTAAATGTGCCTTAGTTAATGTGCCATTTGGTGGTGGCAAAGGTGGAATTAAAATTGATTCTAACAATTATTCAAAAGCAGAACTAGAGAGAATAACAAGAAGATATACGTTTGAACTTTTTTCTCGTAATTCTTTAGGTCCAAATACCTACGTACCTTCAACTGATTATGGAACAACATCTAGAGAGATGAATTGGATTTACAGCACTTTTAAAACTCTTTCAAATTCAAATATTGATTCTGCTGCATCAGTTACATCTAAAAGTGTAACTCAGGAAGGTGTAAACGGGAGAACAGAGGCCACAGGAAGAGGAGTTTTCATTGGTATTAGAGAACTATTAAATGATAAAAATGAAATCTCTAGAGCAGGTTTACAACCAGGTGTTAAAGGCAAAAGTATTGTTGTTCAGGGTTTTGGAAATGTTGGTTATCATGCTGCACTTTTTCTTCATGAAGCTGGTGCAAAAATAATTGGTGTTTGTGAGTATAATGGTGCGGTTTACAATGATAAGGGTATAAATCCGACCAAGCTAAAAGAATGGATAAGATCTGGAAATAAAATAACTGATTTTGAGGATTGTGAAAGCTATGAAGATTCTTGGGAAGTATTTTATAAAGAATGTGATATTTTAATTCCTGCAGCATTAGAAGAAGTTATTAATGCAACTAATATGTACAAGATTAAGGCAAAAATCATTGCAGAAGGAGCTAATGGTCCTGTTACTTTTGAAGCAGATAAATATCTAGCAAATAATGGTGTAATTGTTTTACCCGATTTATATCTTAATTCTGGTGGAGTTATTGTTTCCTATTTTGAATGGCTTAAAAATTTAAACCATGTAAGATGGGGGAAGATAGAAAATCAAGGTAATAATGAATTAAAAGAAATAGATTTAATCAATAATGCACTTAATGAAACTATGTGCCAAGCTTTCAAAGAATTAAGTGAAAAAAGAAACTCTACTGGCAAATATATGTCTTACAGACAAGCTGCTTATAGACTTGGAATAGAAAAAATATCAAATACTTATATTGAAATGGGTCTATTCCCTTAAATATTAAATCATTTAAAATCTAAATTGTGAGTATTTACGAATGGATTTCTTTATCTCTTTTATGTTTTTTTGGTGCTATATCACCAGGCCCAAGCCTAATAGTTATTTTAAATTCTGCAATAAACTATGGTAAAAAAGCCTCTCTATTTGCTTGTATTGGTCACGGATTAGGAATATTCATATATGCATTCACCGTAACCATAATTTTAAAAAATCTATACACAGAATATGAAAATATAATATTAATAATTAGAATATTAGGTTCAGCTTTTTTAATCTATCTTGGGATCAAATTAATTATTAAAAAAAATAATAGTAATTTTACTACTAAGAAGAACGGTGAAAATTTTATAAATGGATTTTTAATATCAATACTTAATCCAAAAGTTATTTTTTTCTTTTTATCAGTATTTGGTCAATTTGTAAATAAAGAAAACAGTATTTTACTAAATTTTAAAATGGCGCTAATCGCCGCATTTATTGATATTTTTGTTTATGTAAGTTTTGTAATGATAATATTTTATGTTTTTAAAATAGAGAATTTTTTAAAATTTATATATAGTATCAATCTTGTATCAGGGATTTTTCTAATTATTTTAGGTGTATTACTTCTAATGATTAAAATTTATTGATAAGTCCCCCCAGAAATAAATCCAGGGGGTTTTTATGCTAATTCATTTTTAGCATTAATCTAGTAAAAGAAAGATTCTGATTTTTCATTTTCATTGCTCTTTGATAAGATTTAAGTGCAAATAAATGAACGCTACGAGAAATTCTTTCTCTTTTAGATATTTTTGTCACAGACGCAACTGTAGGTTTGGATGATTGTTTTATAACACCTCTAAATCCCACATTTTGAACAGTCTTAAGCATATCAAATACCTCCAGTAAAGATATTTGAACTTTTGACGCATGTTCTATGCGAGTCTTTTAATCCATGACTTATGGAGAGCTTTTGACTCATGCTCTATGAGGGTCTTTGTAGCCATGACCCATGGTTCTAAAATTATAACAGAAAAATAATTTTTTGATATCTGATTATTTAAAAGGCGGTGCCCGGATTCGAACCGGGGTATAACGGTTTTGCAGACCATCGCCTTACCACTTGGCTACACCGCCATTTAGGAATTAATATTTATACATTAAAAATGATTTTTAGTCTATCAGAATAGTATTTTTAAAAATTTTTGAATGTACAGTTGAAAAAATTAATTTATTTTTTTTAGAATATAAAAATTTTGAATAACCACCTCTTTTTGAAAGCTGAATAAAATCAATATTTTTTATATTTAAATTATCGGAAAAAAAATAAGGATATAGAGCACTTAGCGCACTTCCTGTAGCCGGGTCTTCATCATATCCAAGCTTGGGACAAAAAAATCTATAGTATATATTATCTTCATTTTTGAAAGTGACTATTAGTCCCCTTTTATCTGAATTCAATAATTTTTCATTATCTACTTTAAAATCAATTAAATTTTTTAATGAATCTATCTCTAATATCAAATCCAAGTTACTTTTAGAAAAACCTAATATTTTAAAGTTTTTTAATTGCGAAAGAGTAAAATCATTTTCGTCTAAGTTTAAACATTTAAATAAAGGTAATTCAATTTCGATATTATTATTCATTATTTTTAATTCAAAAATATGTTTTGAGGACTCAATTTTAATATTTTTAATATTGTCTAAACTTTTAATTACTGCTGCTGCGGCGATTGTTGCATGTCCACAATAATTAACTTCTAATAGAGGCGAAAACCATTTGATTTTGAATTTATTTTTAATTTTTAACACGAATGCAGATTCAGATAAATTAATTTTTTTTGCAATTTTTTGAAGTAATTTTTTATTGTTGAAGACATTTTCATTAACTAATACTACAGCGGCTGGATTTCCTTTAAGTAAAGATTTATTAAAAGAAGTTAAAAAAAAACATCAAATTTATTCATAAATATTTAGCTCATTGTATAGAGCATCTCTTTCAACAGGTAAGTAACCTGCATCTTTTATCATTTTAACAAAAAAGTTTCTAGTGTGTCCGATTTCTGACTTTGCTCCAGCATCATGAATAATCTTTTCTGACATTATTGTTCCGTCTGCATCAGAAACTCCATAATGCAAAGCCACCTGTGCAGCCTTCTCACCTAGGGTAATCCAATAAGCTTTAATGTAAGGAAAATTATCTAAATACAATCTTGCTAAAGCATGAACCTTTAAATCATAAGAGAAAGGAAAAGGTTTTATATTTTTTAATCTTGTATTGTATGGCTGAAATAAAACAGGGATAAATGCAAAAAAACCATTGGTATCATCCTGTAATATTCTAAGTTTGTTAATATGATCTATAACATCATCAATTGATTCTAGATGACCATATAACATTGTTGCATTAGAGGGCAATCCTTGAGCATGCGCTTCTCTATGTACTTCTAGCCATGAGTCTCCTGTAGTTTTAGGGGTACAGATTTTTTTTCTAACTTCAGGTGAAAAAATTTCTGCACCTCCTCCTGGAAGTGCATCAACTCCTGCATCAATTAAACTTGAAATAACTTCAGAAACTTTTTTTCCCGAAATTCTTGAAAACCAATCAATTTCAACTGCGGTAAATGCTTTTATGTGCGCATCAGGTGCATTTTTACTAACTTCTCTAATAATCTCTAAGTATTTTTCAAATTCCCAATCTGGATGAAGGCCACCTACAATATGAATTTCTTTCAATTCATTGCTGACTAATGATAAAATTTTATCCATGGACATCTCGTAAGCATCTTTATGGCCTTTGGGTTTACCAAAAGCACAAAATTTACATGATATAGAACAAACATTTGTTGGATTTATATGTCTATTGACGACAAAATAAACTTTTTTTCCATGCATTTCTTCTTTCTTTGCTGAAGCTAAAACACCAAGAGAATTTATATCACTGGTTGTCATGATATTTTTTGCATCAGAAAGATTTAAGCGTTCAGAGGAAACTATTTTATTTTTAATTGAAATAAGATTTTTATCAAAACACAAGCTATCAAAACTATTTAATAAATTTTCCATTTTTTATCGACCAATTTTTTAATGTCATCCGACATCTCTATAACATTAGGGTACCAATCTTTGAAAGTTGCGTCTACAATTAATTGACCATTGAATTGAATTGTTGATTTTTCAACTTTAACTTCTTTAAAGTACATATCAATTGATGGATCAAACCTCGTGAAAATTCCCCATAATAATTCAACATTAGAGCTTAATTCAACATCATCACTGACAATAAAAATAAATTTAAACTCATTTAAGAGATTATTGTTTTTGATTTCTTGAATAGCTTTTTCTTTATTTATATTAATTTTTATTACAATTATATATTTATTTATAGCTCTATATTCATGTATGAAGCTTATTTTTTTTCTAGGATCAACAATTTCAGGGGGCATAAAACTTGAGCTTTGGAGTTTTCTTCCATCTCCAATACAATTGAATCCAACCTTACTTCCGACATGCATATTACCACTAGTAAAATCAAGAGTATCAAGAGGTGTAGTTTGTAATAGAGTTAAATCTCTCTTTGGATCAAAATTCTCTCCAAGATACCCAAAAACTTCAATGATATCTTTTGCATCAACAAATTTAGGAACTGTGATGATACATTTTGTCAAAGAAAGTTGACCTGTTCCCCAAATTGACATCATAGCTTTAACTGAATTCTTCGGATATCTCTCATCAACTGAAACCACAAGCAAATTATGAAATCCAGCTTCATAATAAGCCCATAAATCTAATACATCAGGATTAACTAATTTTATTAATGGACCAAATATATCAGTAGC